>Ga0208398_100091_pt1 | contig 93545 bp, 101 predicted proteins | sample LakWasMe79_HOW10_2_FD_183905 | JGI IMG/M metagenome (GOLD analysis project Ga0208398, IMG submission 183905) | Freshwater sediment methanotrophic microbial communities from Lake Washington under simulated oxygen tension - Sediment Metagenome... | ecosystem: Environmental > Aquatic > Freshwater >...
CCTTCAGCGCCGCGGCCAGGCCCCCGGCGATGGTGCCCAGGAGGGCAAGACCTGCCACCGCCGCCACCAGCTCGCGCGGGAAGGCCGCCAGCAGGCCCACCACCGCGCCGCCGGCCAGGCCCAGGGCGATGTAGAACACGCCGGCCATGGCGGCGGCGGTGTAGCGGCGCCGCGGGTCTTCGTGCGCCTCGCGTCCCATGCAGATCGCCGCCGTGATGGCCGCGAGGTTGAAGGCATAGCCGCCAAAGGGCGCCAGCAGCAGGGTCGCCAGGCCGGTGGTGCTGATGCTGGGCGAGATCGGCGTCTGGTAGCCCGAGGCGCGCTGCGCCGCCACGCCGGGCAGGTTCTGCGAGGCCATGGTGACGAGGAAGAGCGGCAGCGCCACGCCGATCAGCGCCGCCATGCTGAAGCTCGGGCTGGTCCAGACCGGCTGGGCCCAGGCCCACTGCACCTCGCTCATGTGCAAGCGCCCCTGCACCGCCGCCACCGCCACGCCGGCCAGCAGCACGGCGGGCACCGCATAGCGCGGCCACCAGCGCCGCCCGGCCAGGTAGACGGCCGCCATCACCAGCACCAGCGTAGGGGCGGTCTTCACGCTGGCCACCGCGTCCAGGCCGAAGCGCGCCAGCACACCGGCCAGCAGCGCCGAGGCCACCGCCACCGGGATGCGATCCATCACGCGCTCGAAGGCCTTGGTGAGGCCGGCCAGCAGGATCAGCGCGCCGCACACCATGAAGGCGCCGATGGCCTCGGGCATGCTGATGCCGGCGGTGCCGGCCAGCAGCGCCGCGCCGGGCGTGGACCAGGCGGTCAGCACCGGCTGGCGCGTCCACAGCGACAGCCCGAGGCTGGTGATGCCCATTCCCAGGCCCAGGGCCCACATCCACGAGGTGATCTGTGACGAAGTAGCACCCAGGGCCTGGGCCGCCTGGAATACGATGGCCACCGAGCTGGTGAAGCCCACCAGCACCGCCACAAACCCCGCCACGGCCGATGGGACCGAGAGATCATTGAGCCAATTTCTCATGCCGCAAGCATAAACAGCATGTGTAGATTCCTGGCCTACCTGGGCGCGCCGATCTTCCTGGACGAGTTGGTATGCGCCCCCCGGCATTCGCTGGTGCGACAGTCGCTGCGCGCCGAGGAGGCCAAGGTGGTGACGAATGGCGACGGCTTTGGCGTGGGCTGGTATGGCGAACGCGAGGCGCCGGGCGTCTACCGCGAGGTCATGCCGGCCTGGTCCGACGAGAACCTGCTGGCGCTGTGCGCCAATGTGCGCTCCCGGCTGTTCTTCGCGCATGTGCGCGCGGCCACCGGCGGCGGCATTGCGCGCCAGAACTGCCACCCCTTCCATTACGGCCGCTATCTCTTCATGCACAACGGCCAGATCGGCGGCTATGGCCAGCTGCGCCGGCGCATGGAGGCGCGCATCCCCGATCACCTCTACGAACATCGCAAGGGCGCGACCGACTCCGAGCTGCTGTTCCTGCTCATCATCGCGCGCATGGAGGAAGGGCTGGACGCGCTGCGCGCCGCCAGCCAGGTGCTCGGCGAGACCCAGGCGATGATGCAGCTGCTGCACATCCAGCAGCCGCTGCGCTTCTCGGCCGCGCTGGCCGATGGCGACCAGCTCTGGGCCTTCCGCTATGCCACCGACAAGCGCGCACCCACGCTCTACGTCAACCGCTCGGCGGCCGGCGTGGTGGTGGCCTCCGAGCCGCTGGAGGGCGACCCGCAGGGCTGGGAGCTGATCCCGCAGGGAGAGATGCTGCACTTCGACGCCGCGGGCCGGCGCAGCAGCGAAGCGCTGCAGGCGGTGCCGGCCTAGATCTCGACCTTGGAGCCGAGCTCGACGATGCGGTTGGTCGGCAGGTGCAGGAAGTCGGCGGCGGCGGCGGCGTTGCGGTGCATGCTGGCGAACAGCTTCTCGCGCCACAGCGCCATGCCCGAACCGATGGTGGGAATGACGATGTCGCGCGAGAGGAAGTAGCTGGTTTCCATCTCTTCCAGGTGCACATGGCGCGACTCCAGCAGCTTCAGCGCCTCGGGCACATCGGGCTCGTTCTTGAAGCCGAAGTGCACGCTCACCTGCCAGCAGTCGTTGCCCAGCGCCTCCACTTCCACGCGCTTGTCGAAACCGATCCAGGGCACCTCGTGGTGCTTGACGGTGACGAACAGGTTCTGCTCGTGCAGCACCTTGTTGTGCTTGAGGTTGTGCAGCAGGGCGTTCGGGGTCATGCCTTGCTCGGAGGACAGGAACACCGCCGAACCCGGCACGCGCAGCGGCGGGTTGACGAACACGGCGCCCAGGAAGCTCTTCAGATCGATGGCATCCTCGCGCAGCTTTTCGCTGAGCTGGCGCCGGCCCTGCTTCCAGGTCAGCATCAGCGTGAACATGCCGATGCCAATCACCAGCGGGAACCAGCCGCCGGCAAACAGCTTGAGCAGGTTGGAGGCGAAGAAGGTGACGTCCACCACAAAGAAGAAACCGGTGGCGGCGAAGCACAGTGCCCAGGGATATTTCCAGCCATAACGCACCACGTAGAAGGTCATGATGGTGGTGATACTCATGTCCAGCGTCACCGCGATGCCGTAGGCGGCGGCCAGTCGCGACGAGGAGCCGAACATCACCACCGCCAGCACGATGAAGACGAACAGGCCCCAGTTCACGAAGGGCACGTAGATCTGGCCGGTGTCGCGCACCGAGGTGTGCAGGATGCGCATGCGCGGCAACAGGCCCAGCTGCACCGCCTGCTTGGTGACCGAGAAGGCGGCTGTGATGAGGGCCTGCGAGGCGATCACGGTGGCCGCCGTGGCCAGGAACACCAGCGGCAGCGCGGCCCAGTCCGGCGCCATGTGGAAGAAGGGGTTGCTCACCGCCTCGGGCTCGTCCAGCAGCATGGCGCCCTGGCCGAAGTAGTTGATCACCAGGGCCGGCATCACCATGCCGTACCAGGCGAGGCGGATCGGCAGCGGGCCGAAGTGGCCCAGGTCGGCATACAGGGCCTCACCGCCGGTGACGCACAGCACCACCGCACCCAGCGAGACAAAGGCCACCAGCGGCTGGGCGGCGGCGAACTGGAAGGCATACCAGGGGTTGATGGCCGCCAGCACCTTGGGGTTCTCGATGATGTGTGGCAGGCCCAGGGCGATCAGCACGAAGAACCAGACCAGGGTGATGGGACCGAAGAACTTGCCGATGCCGCTGGTGCCGAAACGCTGCACCGCGAACAGGCCGGTGAGCACCAGCAGGGTCAGCGGCACGACAAATTTTTCCAGCTGCGGCGCGGCCACGCCCAGGCCTTCCACCGCCGACAGCACCGACACCGCCGGGGTGATGACGCCATCGCCATAGAAAATGGCGGTGCCGAACATGCCCACCACCAGCAGGGTGCGGCGCAGCTGCGGGCGCTCGCTCACCGCCGTGGTGGCCAGCGCCAGCATCGCGATCAGGCCGCCTTCGCCGTTGTTGTCGGCGCGCAGTATCAGCAGCACGTACTTCAGGGAGACGATCACCGTCATCGTCCAGAAGATCAGCGAGAGCACGCCGAGGATGTTGTCGGTGGTGGCGGCGACATGGCCGCCATGGAAGACTTCCTTCAGCGCGTAGAGCGGGCTGGTACCGATGTCGCCATAGACCACGCCCAGTGCCCCGAGCGTGAGGCCCGCCAGGGCGGACGGCGAACGTGCCGCAGTAGAAGAACCCACAGAGTGCCGCAGCGCGCTGAGGACGCTGCTCGAAAGCCAAAAGCGCTATTGTGCGCTCGGCTTTGTGCAGTGCGTCAAGCGCCCCGCCTGCCCAGGGGACAGCGGGCTTGACGCCGCTGCGCCTTCATGCCAAGGGCGCCGCGCCGCTCAGGCGTAGACCTCGGCCTCGGGGTCGGTGACTTCCAGCTCGTAGCTGGCCGCCAGCATGGCCAGGCGCGCGATCACGCCATACATGTAGAAGCGGTTGGGCGCGCTGGCACCCGGCTTCTCGCCCGGGCGCGGCAGCTGCGAGCTTTGCGCAAAGGCCAAGGGCACGAAACTGGCGCCGGGGGCGTTGAGGTTCTCGTCCTCGCCGCGCTCGGCATGGATGCGGTAGAAGCCGCCCACCACATAGCGGTCCATCATGTAGACCACCGGCTCGGCCACCGCATCGTGCACGCGCTCATGCGTGACCACGCCCTCCTGCACGATCACCTCGCTGACCAATTGGCCGTCCTTGCAGACGCTCATCTTGTTGCGGGTGCGGCGGCTGAGTTCGTCCAAGTCCTTGGCATCGCGCACCGTCATGATGCCCATGCCATAGGTGCCGGCGTCGGGCTTCACCACCACGAAGGGCTTCTCCTGGATGCCGTATTCCTTGTACTTGCGGCGCGTCTTGTTGAGGATGGCCTCCACCTGCGTCTGCAGCGCGTCCAGGCCCTGCCCGGTGCTGAAATCCAGGCCCTGCACCGGCGCGAACATGGGGTTGATCAACCAGGGGTCCATGCCCAGCAGCTTGGCAAACTTCTTCGCCACTTCCTCATAGGCACGGAAATGGTTGCTCTTGCGGCGCAGCGACCAGCCGGCATGCAGCGGTGGCAGCAGGTATTGCTCGTGCAGATGCTCCAGCACGCGCGGCACACCGGCGCTGAGGTCGTTGTTGAGCAGGATGGTGCAGGGGTCGAAGTCCTTCAGGCCCAGGCGCCCGCGCTTGCGCACCAGCGGCTCGATGGTGAGTTGGCCACCATCGGGCAGGGCCAGCGCCGTGGGTTCCTTGATGCTCTCGTCCAGCGTGCCCAGGCGCACGTTCAGCCCGGCCTGGGTGAAGATGCGCGTCAGCGTGGCCACGTTGCTGAGATAGAAGCTGTTGCGCGTATGTCCTTCGGGAATCAGCAGCAGGTTCTTGGCTTCGGGGCAGATCTTCTCGATCGCCGCCATCGCCGCCTGCACCGCCAGCGGCAGCATCTCGGGGGTGAGGTTGTTGAAGCCGCCCGGGAACAGATTGGTGTCCACCGGCGCCAGCTTGAAGCCGGCGTTGCGCAGGTCCACCGAGCTGTAGAAGGGCGGCGTGTGCTCCATCCACTCGAGGCGGAACCAACGCTCGATCGCCGGCATGGACTCGAGCACGCGCTGCTCCAGCTCGTTGATGGGGCCGGTGAGTGCGGTAATGAGGTGGGGAACCATGATGCGGGGCCAGCGTTGCTTTGTTGTCGACCGATTCTAGGAGGCTGATGCACATGGGGGCGCAATCGCAAAATCCAAGTCAGGTCCAGGCGATATGCTTGCGGGCATGGCGAAACCCAAAATCCTCATCGTTGATGACCAGGCCGACATCCGCCGCCTGGTACGTTGGGCCCTGGAAGACAGCCCCTACGCGATCTATGAGGCCGCCAACGGGGCGCTCGGTCTGCAGTTGGCACAGACGGTGCGGCCGGATCTGGTGCTGCTGGACGTGATGATGCCCGGCGGCATGGACGGCCTGGAGGTCTGCAAGACCCTGCGCGCCGACCCCGCCTTCGCCGACACCCTCATCGTCATGCTCACCGGCGCGGCCAGCGAACAGGACAAGACCGAGGCCCTGGGACTGGGCGCCAACTTCTTCCTCGCCAAACCCTTCAGCCCGGCCAAGCTGCTCGAATTGCTGGGGCTATTGCTGCGCGGCCGCAAGACCTGACCCCCGCCAAACGCGCATGAAACAAAGAAAAGCCGCCCGAGGGCGGCTTTTTGCTGGCGGAACGTCGGCTTACTTGTGGTACGCCGTCTCGCCATGCGCGCTGATGTCCAGACCCTCGCGCTCTTCCTCTTCGCTAACGCGCAGGCCGATCACCATGTCGACAATCTTGTAGGCGATCACCGAGACGATGCCCGACCAGACCACGGTCACGCCCACGGCCTTGGCCTGGGTCAGCACCTGGGCGCCGATCGAGTAGGCGTCGCCGGTGATCATGGTGACCGAGACCCAGTCCGCCACGGCGCTGGGGCCACCCAGATTGGGCGAGTTGAACACGCCGGTCAGCAGGGCACCGACGATGCCGCCAACGCCGTGCACGCCAAACACGTCCAGCGAATCGTCCGCACCCAGCAGCTTCTTCAGACCCGACACGCCCCACAGGCAGGCAAAGCCGGCAATCACGCCGATGATCAGCGCACCACCCACGCCGACGTTGCCGGCCGCAGGGGTGATGGCCACCAGGCCCGCCACGGCACCCGAGGCGGCACCCAGCATCGAGGCCTTGCCCTTGTGCAGCGCTTCACCCACGCTCCAGGACAGCACGGCGGCAGCGGTGGCGACGAAGGTGTTGATGAAGGCCAGGGCGGCGAAGCCGTTGGCTTCGAGTGCCGAGCCGGCGTTGAAGCCGAACCAGCCCACCCACAGCAGCGAGGCACCCACCATCGTCAGCGTCAGGCTGTGCGGGGTGAAGCTTTCCTTGCCGTAGCCAATGCGCTTGCCCACGAAATAGGCACCCACCAGGCCAGCGACGGCGGCGTTGATGTGCACCACGGTGCCGCCGGCGAAGTCCAGCGCGCCCCACTGCCACAGCAGACCGGCCTTGCCGTTCATCTCGTCAACCACGCTGGCGGCGCTATAGGCATCCGGGCCCATCCAGAACCAGACCATGTGGGCGATCGGCAGGTAGCTGAAGGTGAACCACAGGGCCATGAACAGCAGCACGGCGGAGAACTTGGCGCGCTCGGCGAAGGCACCCACGATCAGGCAGGCGGTGATGCCGGCGAAGGTAGCCTGGAAGGCCGCGAACACGATCTCGGGGATGTAGACACCCTTGCTGAAGGTGGCGGCGTTGGCGAAGGTGCCGGCCGCGTTGTCCCAGATGCCCTTCATGAAGAGCCGGTCCAGCCCGCCGAAGAAGGCATTGCCCTCGGTGAAGGCGATGCTGTAGCCATACAGCACCCACAGCACCACAATCATCGAGAAGGTGACCATCACCTGCATCAGCACCGACAGCATGTTCTTGCTGCGCACCAGGCCGCCGTAGAACAGCGCAAGACCTGGCACCGTCATCATGATGACCAGCAGGGTCGAGACCATCATCCAGGTGGTGTCGCCCTTGTTGGGCACGGGCGCTGCAGCTGGCGCCGAGGCGGCTTCGGCAGGCGCCGATGCAGCAGCGGGAGCGGGCGCGGCGGCCGAAGCAGCCTCAGGCGCTGCGGCAACCGCAGCGGTGGCAGCGGGCGCGGACGCCGCCTCTTGTGCCCAGGCACTGGGCGCTAGCGCCGCAGCGGCCAGGGCCAGACAGGCAAGCAGTTTCTTCATGATCGGGGGTCTCCGGAAGGGGGAAGTTCTGGGTGCAAGCAGAGAAGGCAGCGGGCGCTTAGAGCGCGTCCTGGCCGGTCTCGCCGGTGCGGATGCGCACCACCTGGTCGAGCGGCGAGACGAAGATCTTGCCGTCGCCGATCTTGCCGGTGCGGGCGGATTTCTCGATCGCCTCGATCACCTGCTCCACCACCGCGTCGGCCACGGCGGCCTCGACCTTGACCTTGGGCAGGAAGTCGACCACGTATTCGGCGCCACGGTAGAGCTCGGTATGGCCCTTCTGGCGGCCAAAGCCCTTCACTTCGGTGACGGTCAGGCCCTGCACGCCGATGGCGCTGAGCGCCTCGCGGACCTCATCAAGCTTGAAGGGCTTGATGACTGCGGTGATGAGTTTCATGGTGAGGTCTCCTCGGGTTCAATCAGAAGGTCTTCTTGACCGACAGCAGCAGGCCGTTCTTGCCCAGGTTCTTGTTGCCGGCGCCGATGTAGCTGTCGTTATCGGTGCCCACCGCGGCCAGACCGAAGGTGAAGCCGGCGTAGTCCTTGTTCACGGTGAGCGAGTAGTCGGTGTAGGAAGCCGAGCCCAGATGACGCACCTTCTGGTGGCCCACATGCGGGGTCAGGGTGAAGCCCTCGCCAAGGTCAAAGGTGCCGCTCAGGTCCAGGTAGCCGCTGCCCTTGGAATCGTCAAAGCCGAACAGATTGCTGGTGCTGTGCGAGTACTTGGCCGTCACCGGCCCGAAGGTCAGCGCGGCATAGAGCTCGGTGGTGTTGGGGCTGATGCTGAGCTTGTGGCCCGAGTAGACGTACTGCAGGACACCCACGTCCAGGGTCAGGCCGGCACTGACCTCGGTCTTGTAGCCGCCGTAGACGTCCAGCTCGACATTGCTGTCGCCACCGGCGTCCTTGATCCACTTGATGGTGGAGGCCCAGGTACCGACGTAGAAGCCGCTGGCGGAGGCATAGTCGGCGCCGCCCTGCAGCGCAGGCTTGAGGCGGGTCTGCGAAATGCCGCGGTAGCGATAGTCCGTGGTCACGCTGGCGTTGAACGACAGGGGGCTGGCCGGCTCATCAGCCAGTACCGGCATGGCCGGGGCGAGCAGGCTGATGGCAATTGCGGCGTAGATCGACTTCATCGCGGAACTCCTAAGGGTGGAAGACGGACAGAAACGGTTTCACCCCCCTGTTTGCAGCTTCCGTGCCAGCCCCATTTCGGATCTGACGAGCGGCTTTCCCTGGGGCATCGGGGCCCCAACAGGCTCGGCATGAGCTCAAACCGCACCAAGCTGGGTCAGAAAGCGCCTGGCGCCGTTCTGGTGCGCGCCCCGAAACCGTGCGCAACGCGCACGTGTGCGGTGGCAACGGCACAATCGGCGCCAGGGGAGGGCAGCCACATGTCTCTGGCCATCATCCACAGCCGTGCCCTGGACGGCGTGAGCGCGGCACCGGTCACGGTGGAGGTGCATCTGGCCAACGGCCTGCCCAGCTTCACCCTGGTGGGGCTGGCAGAAACCGAGGTCAAGGAGGCCCGCGAGCGCGTGCGTGCCGCCCTGCTCAACAGCGGGCTGAGCTTTCCGCACAACCAGCGCATCACCGTGAACCTGGCACCGGCAGACCTGCCCAAGGAGGGCGGGCGCTTTGATCTACCGATCGCGCTGGGCCTGCTGGCGGCCAGTGGCCAGATCGACGACATGCACTTGGCGGATCTCGAGTGCGCGGGCGAGCTCTCGCTTGCCGGGGAGTTGCGCCCGGTACGCGGCGCCATGGCGATGGCGTTGGCGCTGCGGCGCGAGGGCCAGGGCCGCCGGCTCTTGCTGCCCGTCGCGAGTGCCCAGGAGGCGGCCTTGGTGCGCGGTGCGGCGGTGCACGGCGCCGGCCATTTGCTCGAGGTAGTGGCCGCCCTCGGCCCGGGCGGTGGCGGGCAGCTGCCCTTGCCGATGCCGGCCGCGCAGCCCATCGCGGCGACGCCCTTGCCCGATCTGAGCGAAATCAAGGGGCAGGCCGGCCCCAAACGGGCCTTGGAGATTGCCGCGGCCGGTGGCCTGAGCCTGTTGCTGATCGGGCCGCCGGGCACGGGCAAGTCCATGCTGGCGCAGCGCCTGCCGGGCCTGCTGCCCGCGATGGAAGAGCATGAGGCGCTGGAGTCGGCCGCGATGCTGAGTCTGGCCGGCATGTTCACGCCCGAACGCTGGGGGCAGCGCAGCTTTCGCAGCCCGCACCACAGCGCATCCAGCGCCGCCCTGGTGGGCGGAAGCTCGCCGCCGCGCCCCGGCGAGGTATCGCTGGCCTTGCACGGCGTGCTGTTCCTCGACGAATTGCCCGAATTCAGCCGCAGCGCCCTGGAGGCCTTGCGCGAACCGATGGAGACCGGCCGCATCCAGATCTCGCGCGCCGCGCGGCAATCGGAGTTCCCCGCCGACTTCCAGCTGATCGCGGCGACATAGTGTTATCTTGCTACATAGACCTACCGACCAACACTCCTATCTATTTGATTTGAAAAACAAATATTCCAAAGGTCTCGAAAATCTCACCAGGACACGAGATGCCAAAACTCACCTAAATGGTGAGTTCTCCTTTGCCGTCCATAAAACTGCTAGCGGACGCCGATCGGAGTCGCTCACAACCGTGGACCTTTCGTCCTGGCCACCACGGTCGATGCTGCGCGCCGGCGCTGAAGTCCTCAGCACTAAGTCAAACGTAGAGACTGTCTGCGTAACCTTCATGAGTAGCTTTCGGCGTGCGCTCATGTTCCTGAGCGCAAGTACCGTTGCGCTGCTCGCTCGCCCTGCTGCGGTAGTCAGGGAAGCAGAAGTCTTGGCCTTGCTGGTAGCCATTCTGTCCGACGTTGAAGCTGGCATTCCAAATGGCGACAGAGACAGGTCGTATTCGCTCGCATCTGCCATACGAGGCGTTTTGGAGCTCTGCCCCGATCCACTTCACGATGGAAGTAGCCTCGCTGCGGCTATTCAAAAGTACCGCCCCAACTTACGCCGGCCCAACCGGCCGCGCACCAACGACTTGCCTACGGCATTGGCCCATCTTCCGCATGTCGATTGGGACGACTTACGCCAGCAAACGCATGCCTTGGTTAAGAAACAACGAGCCGACGTCGTTACAGCCGCGTCGCACGAAATAGACCAATATGAGGAACTGGTTAGGCAGCAGACCGAGTGGTTGGGGCTCGCTGTGCCCATAAAGACTCAGAAACTAGTGATGAGATGGCTCGGCACAGGGCCAAGAGCACGAAAACATCTTGATCTCCCCTCTGTGCCTGTGCACGAAATTGCCGCTGTCTTGCTGCAGATGCAATCGGCCGACGCCGGAGCGCTGGATTCCAACGGCTGGCCCAAGTGGGACCTTGGTACACCCGAAGTCCTGACCACGCTCAAGGGGCTGAAAGAATATCGATACAAGGGCAGCTCAGCACCCTGGTCTCAGGCCCGTCATCGACTGCCAAACCCAGTCCTAACCGCCATCTTTCTGCTGATCCTGAACCACACCGGCTGGAACCAGGGAGCGGTCGGCGCACTGATGGCCGATGGCGTAAAAGTAATGCCAGAAGGCGGATACCGCTTACAAAGCTACAAAGGCAAGACGGATGACGACACCCCAATCGTCGACATTCCAGCGTCAGCGCGCCTGATTTGCAAGGCGATCCATTTACTGCTGTGGAACCGACAACAACTACAAGGTTTTGGCCTGATTCCGCAAACAGAGGAACGCATATGGTTTGGATGGCAAGCCGATGGCTTCAGCCACATTTCCAACTTTTCGGCGGCCTATCGCGTTAAGAACTTTTGCAATCGGCATGGCATCTCTGTGTTTACCCCGTCCGAGTTGAGGCCTTTGGCCGCGGCTGAGACGTACCTTACGCAACGCGACCTAGAGGCTGTTCGAGTTCTGCTCGGCCACAAGGATCTCACTGTGACTGACGGCTACCTGCAGAACACGCTTTTCTTCCGGATGAACGAGGCCAACATGCTTCAGTTTCAACGTCGAGTGGAAACGTCGCTGGTCTTCGCCAGTGGGGGCTCTAAGCAAGTCAAAGAGCGTCGCCTAGATCCCCGCGACATAGACCCCAAGCTCCTCATACCTACCGGCGATGGAGGGGCCTGCGCAGCACCGCTCGCCGGACACCCCAGCCAGCGACTGAGCCCTGGAGAGCCATGTGCCGGATTGATGTGTCAGCAAGGTGAAGGTTGTCCGAACTACCGGTTGAGGGTCGACGAGCTAACAATCGAAATGGCTCTTCGAACGTTGCGCTACTACCGTTCTCGTTGGACTCAGCTTGCGCACGCGAACCTCACCGGGTTCGGTCGACTGCATATCCCTCGAATTTTGTTCATTCATGTTCTGCTTAGCGTGGTTCATTCACTGCGCCCCGACATGCTTCGAAAGGCTCAAGGTGCATTGACTTGAACGCAATTACCCATGCTCTTCATCGCACGCCGCCAGAAGCGAACTTTCAAGCTGGCCGCTATAAATTGGTGTCGCAGCGCCTGAGCTATGTTGGAAGCAGCATCCTCTACCAAGACGACCAGAAGATCCACAGCATAGATTTGGCTGAACTATGGTTCCCACCCACTGACGGCCATCCACGTGCACTGCGTTGGAGCGACGATCCAGGCTATGTCGACCTGGCGCTAGCGCTTGCCGATCGTCGGGCGATCTATGCCAATGCGCCTGCCGCAACGCCGCGTGCAATCACACGCCAGCTTTATCTGGTCAGAAATGTGCTTGACTGGCTGCGCACTCGCGGCGTCTATCGCCTTGTTGACGCGACATCAAACGATACCGATGAACTGGCGAAGGCCTTTGCAGCCGGTGGATGGGCGGGCGCGTTGCAAATTGAGAATCGCTGGAACGCTGCATTGGATCAGATGTCCGCCGAGGAACTCGCGCGTGGCTTCCACTACGCCAAGTATTCAGGAGGGGTTCTCCATATCACAACGCTCTCCCAAGCCTTCTGGTGCGCGCGCCTTGGATGGGGGGGAATCGTGCCGCTACCTGCGGCCGTCAAAGAGCGCTTAGACCGCACTGTAACCTCACCCGGTAGCCAAACATGGCAATCTCGAGGCGTGTTCGTTGGCACTGCACCGGGCTGTAATGTGGTGAGAAATCTATTGGTTCTGATGAACGACTGGGTATGTCTTCCCACCTCGGTTGACAGACTCCTGCATCGAGTGGCCGATCGGGCCGACGCGGTTTCCAAGCAGCTATCGAAAGTGCAATCGACGAGTACCGCCAATCTTGGGTTGAACGATGCGATTCAGGTCATCACGTCCGCATTCCGGATGCAATACGAACTGGCGCCACTGCTGATTGAATTGTTTGAACTGACCCGCCGAGCCGACCCCGACGGCAGCGCACGATTACGGGCCGAATGGCTGCAGAAGCAGAAACCCTTAAGAAAACTGAGCAAACTTGTCGGAAAGCCCATCGAGCGCTGGGTGTCGAGCGGGCATCACGCCAAGCAGCAAGGCTACTACACGGTAGATCAAATCTTGGCAGCGGTCCAATGTGGATGCGCTATTGTGCTGACGGCCATGAATGCGCGGCGACAACGCGAAGTTTGCGATGAGCGATTCGGCGTGCGCGTCGGGGATCTCGTCGTGATGGACGACGAAGTCGGGCTCTATCAGGCCCAGTTCTATATCGAGAAGACGTATCTCGACAGGCACCTGTTCTTCATCAACCGAACCTCTGCCGACGCCATACGGTGTCTCCAGCGCCTCAAAGAGGTTTGCCTCCCGCCGAACGAATCCATCAGCACCGGGGACAGCCTGTTCTCATGCGGCCGACGCACCGAGCACAAGCTTGCCCGCTCGATCCACATGATCTTTGGTGGCGACAGGGGAAGGACGCGATCGCTAACAAGCTTCTTTGAGGTCGCAATGAGCCAAAGCGGCACGCCCCCAGACCTCACCGCCCATATGCTTCGACGGTTTTACGCCATCTTGTACTTCCACCAGTACGAGCATGCGGACTTGCGCGCCCTCAAGCAGCATCTGAGGCACTTGGCGGTGACGATGACGCGCATCTACCTCATTGATCCTGCATGCCGTCCTTTAGTGCAGAGCATCAAGACCAAGCTGGGCATCGACCGCTTCACCGTCGCGGACGGGAAGCTTCACGCAGCGTTGAATCTCATCCAAGGCGATCTCGATGAGACGATGGACGAGGTGCGCCGGGAAAAACTGCAACAGGCAGTAGAGCAAGTTCTGAATGGACAGCCAACCGCCGGCGGCTTCAGCCGCGTGGTGCGCAAGCTATACAGGCAGATGCTTCCTCGAATCTCATTCGCACAAACCCAGGCTGATGAAGCCACGATTTCTCGAATATCAGAGAAGCTGTCGGAGCACGGTTACAGCGTCCACCCCATGGAGCATGGCCAATGCCACGCCCCAGATGCTAGACGTCGCCTCCAGGCCAAGTGCGAACAGAGCGATGCCTTGCAGCGTGAACATGCCGGTCCAAGTCTGTGCCATGCATGCCCCTACCACTTCAACAACGAAGCATATCTCGAAAACATTCGAGAAGATCTATGCCGCCTGGAGAGTGAGGCGCATGACATCCTTCTGCCACCCATGCAGCAGGCCCGCGCAGCATTCGATTTTGCCAATCTAACCAGGCTGATTGAGATTACCGACGGGGTCATGCGGAGCAATGCATCAGCGATGCAATCACTGAAGATGAAGGCGACTGCGACACCATGACCAGGCCACAGCATCAATCCCAGATTGCCAAGCACGCAGCGCAGCTTGCCATTGATCGCAAACTCGCCGTCATGCGCGACTGGGTCAGCCAAGGCATTCCCTATCTTGAATGCGAAAACACTGGACATACGCTACTGGATGCACGAGATCGCAAAGCGCTGGAGTTCTTCCCGACGAGTCTCAGACAGTTCAAACTTTGGGATGGCTCACAGAACTCGAAGCTACTTCGGGCCAAGTTACCTCCCCTCACCACCACGGGCAATGACACCTTGGCCAAGCGTAAGGCCAGTGTTGATCAAGCCACACGGCTCATAGAGGCGCTGAAGCTGCGCGCTCAGTCCCAGATAGATGAAGGTCGGCACTCCAAGGTGCGAAGGCTCGAACAAGAACTATTGCTTGAGAGGAAAACGGTCGCACTCCGAATTGCCGAACTGCGAGACCAGCAACGAACCATACGGCGCCTTGAACGGAGTTTGGCCCAGCAGGCGGCACAGCATACCGGGCACTTCGAAGAGCTGAAGAGGCTGCTAAAACAAGCGGAGTGGGCGTTGGCCAACGAACGGCAACGCAACGCTGAGCTGACAGTGCTTGTCAAGAAAGTGCGTCCAATCCGCCGAGGTGCCAATGGCGAATAGGAGCAATACAAATGCCGCTGCCGTTGTCGAACGGCTACGGGCTTGGTTGTCTTTGGGCCACCCCATTCCTATGCGTCGCGGTCGCGTCAATCGAGCTGAGCTTTGCCGATCGGCGGGACTCACTCGGTCAACTCTAGGATCGAACAGTCGTCTTAAAGCGATAGTCGCCTCGCTCGAGCCGGTGAATCGACCACCATTCGCGCCACAAAAGACAAGCGTTACGCCGGAGCAGATTTTGGAACTCGAGGCACTGCGCCAAGAAAATGCGGCTCTGAAGCGCCAGCTTCTTGCGGTCAGCTGGCTGCTTGACTCAGGCCGATGCGTACATCTCTGATGCAGTCCGGTTCGGCGGAACAGAATCGGCCTCAACGACATATCGGCCTGATCAAAAGTGTGCTCAAGCTTGACGACGGCAGTGGCTCCGTGCTTTGGAGAACAACAAATGGGACATGGCGCGCCCACGTCCCATTGGGCATAGCTCCTGCCGACCCCAGGCCGGGCCAAGTATGGGAGTTTGCCGGCGCTGGCCTGCGCCACCCGACTTATGGCGAGCAATGGCGCGTGACGCAAGGCGCCCGTTGCATGCCGACCGTTGCACTGGCAATCCCGTTTCTCTGCCATCATGTCCCAGGGCTTACGGAGCATCGCGCGAGTCGATGGCTGGCGCGGTGGCAAGCTTCCCTGCTTGACCTATTGGTCGCAGGAGATGTCCAGTCGCTAGCGGCGGCGCTGGGTGGCCCGCTGGCGGGGCATCACGCGCAACAGGCGGTAACCATATGGCAGACCCACGCCAGGCAATTCGACCTTTCGATGGCGATGGGCCATGTGGACGGCAGCGACCTCCTGGCTCAAAAGCTCCTCGACCATTTTGGCGATGCTGCGCTCGACAGACTGATCGACGATCCTTACGTACTCCTGGCTTTCACATCCTTTCCGTTGACCGACCGTGTTGCGTGCCAACTGGGCATCACAGCGCAGGACCCGCGTCGTCTTCGGGGCGCAGTTGAAGCCGCGATTCATCAATGTGAGGCCAATGGCCGAAAAGTCATTGCTGAGACCGAACTGCAACGCACGGCAATGGCACTCCTGAATACCGGGCCGGACGATGCCACTGAAGCCATACGTTGGGCGTCGCTGCACGGCAGGATTGTTCCCTGCGGCAAGGACGTTTGGTTGAGCGATGGAATGGCCCGAAAGCTCGCCTTCATCGTGCACAAGTTAGTGCAACTGTCGCGTTCCGGCATAGAAACCCCGCCCGAACCTTCGCATCCAGCCACGATCACCGCAGCCGTTCATCACGCGATGGGGCCGCGGCTGAGTCGAGCCAGTTGCACTTCGCAGAGCAAGCGCGTGGAATTCCTTGCCGCTTTGATTGGTCTTGCCGAGACTCAGGGGATGTCGACGCGGCTAATTGCAGGAAGCGCCCTGCTAGCTGGATATCTGGGTGATCGGCTCGGCCGCGAAGTTCACGACAGTTCACGGTCTTCCCCGCTGGCTGATATGCGGACTGGGAGTGCTCCCTGCATAGTTGTATGGATCTCGTCCACCCAGTGCATTGACACATTCGCACGAGTACTTGCAGGCGTTTCCGACGTCGATCGGCTGTTGTTGGTCGATGACGGATCCGCGCGTGTCGGTCTGGGGTCCGTGGCCCAGTTCGTCGCACAATGCGGCGTCATCGCTCAGGTTCTGCCAGCGGATGCTGTCGTCGAACTCGACGACGAGAAGCAGGCCAACAGGCTTTTGGATGGCCTTGAGCCCTACAGCCCGCGCCACCCCGATCGGACTGGAACATTCTCAATTCGCGTGGCTCCAATGGAAATCGAGCAAGCGATGGTGGGTTTGTGCTATCGATATCTCAGCCGAGGAACCGTTGCCTTGGTTCTGTCCGGTCATGATGCTCGAGAATCATTTGCTGCACGCTGGCGCCAACAAGTGACTGGCCTACACACGGACGCTTCAAACGGGTCCCTCGCGATCGTTTCCGAGAGCGAGTTGGAACCTGGCGACGCTTGCACTGTGATCTATCCCGTCTTCAGTTGCGGAGGAACCGCAGCCGATTGGCAGTCTGTGCGCGGCATCGGGCGTAGCCGCACGATCGTCATCATGGCGGACGATACGTCCATGCAGGCGGACTGCGGCGAAGCGTCAGATCAACTTGCCTTGGTTGAGATTGGCCGTCGATGGGTACGACGACAGCAGATAGATCTCCGGGAGTCCTGTGATGGGGGGCAATGATTGCGGCATCGCGTTGCGGCGCGATGCTTTCAATGCGCAGCAAGTTTTCTGGCATCTGAGCGACGCCAAGGGACGGACGGTCTGGCCATTTCTAGACTACATCATTGATTGCGTAGACGTTGAGGAGCTCAACGCCAAGACCGTCGAAAGTCGAGCCTACGCTCTGCTGAAATGGTATCGATATCTGGAAGAGCGATCGATAGACATGTGGGACGTCGACGACGCAACTTTGAAGGGCTTTCGCGAGGCGCTGATGAAGCGCCATGCCGCGAACAGCAGCAATGATCTTCAGGCCCGACGTCGCACCATCAATCTAGATATTCGCAACGTCTACAGGTACTACGCTTGGTTGCAGAAGGATCGCAGCTATGGCGAAGGCCGGCGACTGCTTGGCGCCAGTGCCTGCCAAATCACCAGCACGCTGAACGCCGCCAATGCGTCGAACGGACGCAACTGCAGGCGCTACCCGCTCACGTTCAAGCACGCCGGCGAGCGCAGCAAGCATCGTCTTGGCTTTGTGCCCGGCGAGACGCACAGAGCCCAACTCACTGAATACTTCTTCGACGCCTATCCACATCACCTAGCATTGAGAAACTGCCTGGTCTTTGAAATCGCCTGGCTCGTGGGCTGGCGACGCGGATCGATCCTCAGCCTCACCACCCAGGACTTCGAACCGGCACGCGAGCATCTCGACGACGACCTGATCGTTGCGCCTTCGACGCAGAAATTCGGGTATAGCAACTCCTTCACGGTGCCCAATCGCTTGGTGGTGCGGATAATGGATTTCATAGACACACATCGGCTGTGCTTTGCCAAGAGGCCTGCCGACGCTTGCACGGCGTTGTTCATCAACCTCGCAACGGGTCAGCCGCTCACTCATATCGCTGTTTCTGGAATTTTCAACCGTGCGCGCAAAGCTCTAGGATGGCCCAAGGGCTCCGGGCTTCATGCATGGCGTCGCGGATTCACTAATGCGTTTCTAGAGCGCGAGTTGGACGCTCGCATAGAGTTGGGGCTGGATACTAGCGGCGAGACTATCGCGATTTCCGTCGCCCAAGTGCTGGGACAGCAAAGCCTTGCCAGCCAATCCGCCTATGTCCGAGATGCGCAGCGGCGCATTCGCGGCACTGCGACCTACCGCGACAAGGAGGAGCACGCTCGGCTTTCGGATGAGAACGCGCGACTGCGGTCGGAAGTTGCTACCTTAGTCAGGGCCTTGGCGGCCAAATGATGGAGGTGATGGAGGTGATGGACGCTATTTCAGGTGGCTAGCTCTGGAGCTGGGTTGTGAAGGCGGCTCAGTAGCGGATGCCTTGTTGGAGAAGCTCAAGGGTATGCGTCCGGCCATCCCATCTTGAATGGACCCATCGCGGCTGTGAGGATCGTGTCCACGTAATCACAGGTGGACACGATGGCAAGCGACAAGCTCGCGAAGCGAAGGACGTACAGCGAGGCATTGAAGGCCCAGGTGCTGGCCGAATGCGTAGCGCCAGGCGCTTCGGTGGCGAAGGTGGCCCTGGGCCACGGCATCAATGCCAATGTCGTGCACCGCTGGCGGCAGTTGCTGCGTGAGGGCAAGCAATCGGTTCCCGCGATCTCAAGCGGCTTTGTTCCGGTATCGCTTGAGACGACGTCCTCGGCATCGCCGCCGGTCGCAGGCGCCGACATCCAGGTTGAACTTCGCCGCGGCGCCATTGCCATGCCGATCAATTGGCCGACATCGGCGGCGGCCGAGTTCGCCGCCTGGACTCGCGAGTTGCTGCGTTGATCCGCATCGACTCAGTATGGATGGCGGTCGAGCCGCTAGACATGCGGGCCGGCACCGAATCGGCGCTGGCCCGCGTGGTCAAGGTCTTCGGCGCTGCTCACCCGCACACCGCCTATCTCTTCGCCAATCGACGAGCCACCCGCATGAAGGTGCTGGTGCACGATGGCGTAGGCGTCTGTGGCCGGGAAGCTGGACTATGAGCCCGGCGTGTTCAGCATCGAACGCCACATTCGTGGCAAGTGGGCCTGCGCCAAGTGCGAACGCCTGTTGCAAGCGCCCGTAGAGGCTCACGTCATCGACAAGGGCTCCCCACCGCTGGTCTGCTGGCGCAAGTGCTGGTGACCAAGTACGCCGATCACCAACCGCTGTATCGCCAGGAAGGCATCTACGCGCGCTCCGGCGTTCAGTTGCCGCGCTCGACGCTGGCGGCCTGGGTTGGCGCTTGCCGCGTGCAACTGCAGCCACTGGTGGACGCACTCAAGGCGGAGATGCTCAGCCACCGCGTGCTGCATGCCGACGAGACACCGGTCGCAATGCTCGACCCCGGTGCTGGCAAGACGCACAGGGCCTATCTGTGGAGCTACTGCACCGGCCAGTTCGAGGAAAGCCGCATCGTCGTTTACGACTTCGCCGAGAGCCGCGCAGGCAAGCATGCGATGGAGTTCATAGGCGACTGGCGCGGTGGGCTACCTCGACGACGCGATGCTGCCCATCGACAACAACTGGGTCGAGAACCGCATCCGGCCGGTCGCGCTGGGGTGCTCAAACTGGCTCTTCGCCGGCAGCCTGCGGGCGGGCAAGCGGGCTGCGGCCGTCATGAGCTTGATCCAATCGGCCAAGCTCAATGGTCTGGAGCCTTGGGCTTACCTGAAGGACGTGCTGACCAGGCTGCCGACGCAGCCAGACAGCCGTATCGCGGAACTGCTGCCGCATCGCTGGACGTAGCCGGCATAGCTTGAAGCCAGACCAGGTCGTCGGCCCGTCAAGATGACTTGGCTGGACGCATACGCTCAAGGCATCTGGCTGCCAGTTAATCCGAAATGGCTCCTGGTACAGCGCTTCGGAGCGCTTAAGACTGACCTGCCCCTCCCATCCGTACCGGTCATTGAGCAGTTCCCGTGCTGGGTGACCGCTTCACATCCAATAACTGCCCCAGCTCGTGACATTTACGGATTGCCGCTGCGGCCGTCGATGATCCTGTTCATCGAAAATCATCCGATGGCAAAGCTAAAGTCAGAGCGGCATCACTGGTGGCCCGTGTGCGTGTCTCGTCACTGGGCTGGGGACGATGGCAAGACCGGTTGGCTCAAGCCTGATGGGAGTACCACGCGGATTCCTCCGGCTAGGCTGGGCGTCATAGGCAATGGGCACCACATTAAGCTGGGGCGCAATGATGAGGACACGGTTTGGGACCAGAGCTTCGAGCGAGTGTTCGACAGGGCTGACGAAGCCTTCCCTGACCTGATCAATTGGCTGGACGGACTGGAGCGCGAGCCCGTGCGTGGCGTACAGGAATTGCGGCAGCGCTTCATCGCTCACCCCTGCGCTGACGCCGAGTTGGCGCGCATGGCCGAATGCGCCGTTTCTCTGGCGGTGCGTGGACCCATGAACCGGGAGGCGTCCGTCTCCTTGGCAGAGGGCCTCCGAGGACCTCTTCCGACGCCGGAGCGCAACGCCCTGATCGGCCTCAACATGAGGAACTCCCACCGCCTGATCGCCGACAGCATCGGGTCGCGCGGCAAGTTCGTGGCCGTGTACTCGCAGGGCAAGGAGTTTGTCTTCGGCGACGGCTTCTTCCACAACGTCAAGAACGTCCAGAACGCCCCTTGGTTGTCGAAACTCTTCGTGCCGATCACGCCGCACATCTGCGTGATCGTGTGCCAGCCCTCCCGATACACGGCCGAGCCGAGGCTCACGACGCTGGTGCTGGACGACCACGAGGTCGACATCTGCAACAACACGGTGCAGGTCTATGCGAAGAACGCGATCTTCTTCCGCTCGCAGCAGCCCGTGCTTACCGAAGCATTCCAGCGAGGCAAGCACCTAGCGTACTCGCACCCCGGGAACCCCATTGACAGTCTGATCCACAGTGTCCCCGGGGTGCCCGCCAGGGACACTTCATGGGACCACGTCTTCCACCCGGACGGCCGCTGAATGGCGGGCCTGGCGGCTTGGCGCAGCCTGTACAACTGGCCTCCGCGATCATGGCCAAGTCGCTGCTACGGATAGACCACGCCGCGCGGACGCGCGTCACTGTGCGCGGCCCTCGCGCGACGTGTTCCGCCAAGCGCAGATGTCGCCGCCGTTGTTGAACATATCCTGGAATAGGATGCGTCTGCGGTCGACAACTTCGCCCCAACTGCGATCCGCGGCGTCCAACAATGCTTCCGCGGCACCTCGGCTGATCGAGGCAGCAAGGTAGACCGCCCGCCAAGGCCTGAAGGAGCAACGCCCGCAGAGGGCGGGCGTTTGGCGATGAGTGTCAGCCCTCAGTGCTTATGCACGAAGTCACCCTTTGCCTCCGACGTCGGAGCACCAAGCTCCTTCAAAAAGCTTTCCCGAATCTTCTGCAGCGACTCAGCCGCATTGGTCGAGTACCCCGACTCCAAGGCCATGGAAACGTGCCTGGCCACGTCAGCGAGGATGGTTCCCCATGCCTTTTCCTCGGGAACGTTCATCGTCTCGCGATACATGCCGACCTTCATCGAGCAGTGCAGCCCACGCTCTGCAATCCAGACACGCAGCATTTCGACTGCATCCTCGTCGCGCAATGCGGCTTCGGGTATCGGCCGCTGATTCAACTTGATCTCTTCGTCATTCATGGCGGGGTAACTCCCATGCTTGGCCACTTCTTCGGAGCGACCTCGTTGCGCTTGTTGTCGAGCTTGTCAACGCCGCCCCTGTCGTTCATTGCCTGCTGCTCTTTCGCTCGGCGTGCGTCGCGGTCTCCCTTGGGGTAGGTATCCACAACCTCGGCGCCTTCGCGATCTCGTCCGTCTGACTTGTCCCGCTGGCGGTTACCCATGTTGTCGGTCGATCCTACGTAGTCCTTGCCAGAGCTCGTCTTGTCCCCCGACACGCAGTAGATGCAGCCCTCTTCACTGTTTGCCCCTTCGGCCCCAACCGCCGCGGCGATTGTACGAGCCCCCTTTTGTAGCAGCATCGCACCGACAAGCGCGCCGTTCTTCAGCGTGTTGGTCACTTGACCCACTTGCTGCGACACCGCCGACGCGATGCGCTGGTTCGCTTCGGAGCTACTTGCCGAGCCCGTCCAGACTAGCATTCCAAAGGACTGCGAGCTCAAGCTCATGCCGACAAAGGCCATCGGACTCCTGCCATCCGGGTCCACCTTCGCATATGGGTTGTTGTCCACATACGTGTAAAGCCCGAAGCCCTTGCCGGTGTTGGCATCCGTAACGATCGGATCCACCGACAGGAACCTCCCAGCAATCGGGTCGTAATACCGCTGCTGCATGTACACCAGATCCGTCTCGGCATCCTGCACATGGCCGGTGAAACCAATGACACTGGTTCCTGCGTTGGGCTTGGTGCCAGCGGCCACATAGCCATACGCCTCAAACCTCGTGCGGTTGAGAATCGCGCCACTGCTGCTGGTGTGCGCCACCGGGCTGCCCAAGGCATCGGCATGCACGTACTGCGTCACGCCATTGCTGGTCTCGGCGATCTGCTTACCATCCAGATGCACGTAGGCCGTGCTGCTGGCCGGGCGTGGGCCACCGGTGCTGGCGGCCCACAACAGTTGCCCGCGCTGGCTGTAGACCTGGATGCGGGTGCTACCGTCGCTGCTGATGACTTTGATGCGTCGGCCGTGCCCGTCGTAGACGTAGCCGCCGCCCAGGCTGGACGCCGTCAGCCGGTTGCCGATGTCGAACGTGAAGGTCTGCGCGCCCTTGCTGCGGATATTGCCCAGCGCGTCGTAACCGTACAGCGTGGTGCCGCCGTTGGTGACCACGCTGCTGAGCCGGTTGCTTGCCGCGTCGTAGTTCAGCGTGCTGTTGCGCACGCCCACCACCGCGGTTCTGAGGTTGTCGGCCGCGTCGTAGCTGTAGCTGGCGTTGCCCCACACGCTCGGCGCGTTGGCAGCGGTCAGGCGGTCCAGCCCGTCGTAGCTCATGCTCCGACCGAAGATGCCCTCGCGCTGGTCGGCAATGGCGGTGACGTTGCCATTGGCGTCGTAGCTGTAGGCATCCTTCATCACCCCGACGTCTTCGTTGACCAAGGGCAGGCCACGCAGGTTCTGGGTCAGGCTGTGCGCGATGGCGTTGCCCAGCGTGTAGTTTGAGACCGCGCCGTTGGGGTGGAACTTCACGCCGCTGGCATAGCTGCCCACGCTGCGCGGCTCGCCCAGGGCATTGGGCAGGTAGGTCACCACCGGGCCGCCCGTGGGGTAGCTCAGGCTGCTGAGATTGCCGTTGCCGTCGTAGCTCCAGGCAAGGCTGTAGCTCTGCCCGGCATAGCTGAGCGTCTCTCCCGTGAGCAGGCGCAGGGCGTTGTAGCTGTAGCTCCAGAGGTCACCGCTGCCAGTGCCGATGGTCTTGAGCTTGCCATCGGGCCAGTAGGTGCGAGTGATGCCGGGGCTACCGTCGCCATAGCTGGTGCTCTGCAACAGATTCAGTGCGGTGTAGCCATGGCTGATCTTGGCGGCTGCGGGCACGCTGGCGGTGTCGCAGCTGCTGGCGCTGGTGAGCGCGGTGCCCGGCGCGCGCCAGGCGAGGTTGCCGGCGGCGTCGTAATCCTGGATGGTGGCGCCTGACTCGGGGTCGATGGTCTTGCACAGGCGTTGGCCGGCGTCGTAGACATAGCGCCGGGTCACCCCGCCACGGGCAATGCTGGTGGGCTTGCCGTGCACATCGCGCGCAATGTTCACCGTGACGCCTTCGGGCGCGCTGATCGCGCCGAGCTGGGCTGCGTCGGGCTTGTCGAGCGCCCAGAGCGTTTGCGTCGTCGCATAGCCGCGCGGGTTGGTGCGGCGCACCTGAAAGCCCGTGAGGTAGTCGATGGTGCTGGCTTGCACGCCCAGTTCGGTGTCCGACTCTTCGCGCGTCGGTCGGCCCAGGCCGTCGTACTGGGTGCGGCGCCCCGCCACGCTGGCCGTCACACCGGTGATGTCGCGCTGCGCATAGCTCTCGAACGTGGGCCGCCCGCCGTGGTCATAGGCCTTGATCTGCACCTTGCGCGTCTCGGCCTCGTTGTTCGCGTCAAAGCTGCGGCTCATCACCGGCCGCCACAGGGCGTCGTAGTAGCTGATGCTGCGCGCTGCGCCCTTGCTGGTGGTCTGCCGCCAGTGGCCCGCGGCCAGGTCGAACTCGGCGTAGGGCACGGCTTCAAACACGTAGCCGGTGCTTGCAAAGCCGCCGGGTGGCGTCAGGCCGGTCATGCGACCCAAGCTGTCGTAGCTGTAGCTGGTGCTCAGACCGTTCGGGTCGGTGAACTGCGTGATCCAGCCCTCGGCGCTGACCACGGCGCTTTCGGTCGTGCTGTCGGCGCGCAGCACGGCGCGCGGCACGCCCCGGAACCAATCGCTCAACGTCGTGGTGTTGTTCTTGCCATCGGCAAGGGTCCGCAAGGTGCCGCGTTGGCCGCTAGCGACGCTGGAACTGAGGTCCCAGCCACGCGTCTGCTTGACGACCCCGAAGCTCTTGTCGGTCAGCGGCAGGGCCGTGGCGCTGTCGTAGCTGGTTTCCTCCGCAAGGGCGCCGGCGACGCTGCGGCTGGCGAGTTGGCCCATCACCCAGAGGGCAGGCTGATCGAAGTAGGCCAGATCCTCCAGTCGGGAGGGGCTGCCCGAGGCCGTGCTGGACAGGTTGACGCGGGTGGGCCGCATCAGCGTGTCCATGCACAGCACGCCGGATGAGCAGGTGCTCGGCACGGCCCAGACAAAGTTGCTGCCCTGTTGTGTGGTGGTGCTCAGGACTTCCGGGCGTGGGTATTCCGAGGTGAAGCCATCGCCGCGTATCTGCGGGCTGCTGCCGATCTTGGCCGCATAGGGCTGGCCGCTGGTCGCATAGTTGTAGCCATGCTGAACGGTCTTCAACACCGTGCCGGTCGGGCTGGTGACGGTCTCGGTGAGCAGCTTGCCTTCGTTGTACTGGTAGCTGCTGCCGAACCTGAAGGTACGCAACACGCCATCGGGCTCGGTCACGGTGCTGGTGCGCACACCCGCGCAACTGTCGGACAGGCATTGCGGCGCCAGGCAGCTGGCATTGGTGCACACCGGTGTGGTCTGCCCGGCGGGGTATTTGTAGCTGCTATTGCTGCTGACCGTATAGGCCCAGGTCTTGCTCGCGAGACCGGCGCCAGACAGTTGCTTGCGCGTCAGGGTGAGGCTGGCCCACCGCACCGGCAGCACCGAGTACTGGATGGAGGGGTTGTCGTTGGGAGCGCCCGGCGTCGTCCAGTTGGTGCAGACCAGGGGCACATTGGTGCGCCCAATCAGCTGTGGCGCGACGGTGAAGGTGCCCACCGCGCCCGATGGGCTGGTGATGCTGCCCGAGACCTCGCCGGAGATGATGTCTGGCGGCGTGGTGCAGATGCGGCTGATGTCGTCCGAGTGGTTGATCGTGATCTCGGCGTGGGACAGCTGGTTGAAGTCAATGCTCCAGCTGCTGCCGTCGGGTCTCGTCACCTGGGTGAGCGTGTCGCCGTTGTACGAATAGGTCCAGGTACGGCTACCGTCACTCACCTGAGAGATGTAGCCGCTGGCGTTGTATTGGAGGGTCAGCGTGCGGCCGTCGCTGGAGCTGATCTGATTCAGACGCACCGGCTGGTTGTAGGCGTTGCTGTAGCTGAAGCTCACCCAGTTGCCGAAGCGATCTTCGATGCGCGAGGGATAGAGCACGTTCTTGCGCCGCGCTGTGCTGATCTGATTGGTGCCGCTAATGGGCTTTGACACCCACGGCTCGACGTACTGGGCCATCTGGTTGAACCAGTACTTCTTGCCCTCCTTGGTGATGGCAAGAAAGCCTTCACCCGTGCCATTCAGAATCGACGACAGGCAGCTGAAGTAGGTGTCGCCGGATGTCAGCCACTGATACGGGCCGCCGGTGGTGGGCATGGGCCGGCTGACGTCGGCGCGCAGCATTTCACCGCCGCCGGGCATGTCGGCCATGTTGCCATGCCAGTAGTCCGTGCCGGCGATGACGGTCTGCACCGTGGGCGGCGCGGCGACGCTGCAGCGGTTGTCGTGCCAGGTGGTCGCAAAGGTGCCGCTCAGGCGCGGCAGGTCCAGGTCCCAGTCGGCGAAGGCGTAGTCGCGCGCCGCCACGTAGTCCTTGCGATGGGAGACCGTGAACTTGCGTGCCACCGAAACGGGCAGGTCGAAGTTGCCCGGAATATCGACGTCCTGCGCCGAAAAACTGAGCGCTCCGGAATATCGATCAACGTGATCGCCAAAGACGGCTTCGGCACTGAGCGCACCGATGCTCTGGCGCGCCTTGATCAGCGGAGGGTAGTCCTCCCAGATGATCTTGCCGCTGCCCGCGGTGGCCAGTGGCTGGATGGCCGCGCAAGACGCGGCAATGCTGCGTGCCGGGGAATTCTCGGCGGCATCGCTGGCATTCGCCGGCAGGCTCTTGCATAACTGTTCAAGCGAGGGCATGTGCTCGCCAAGCACAGAGGGTAAGTCTTGATTGGCCGCCTGTACGGAGAAGGCCCCCGTTGCAAGAGCCAGCCACAAGCCTGGGGCCAAGCCCCACCGCCGCATCGTCGTCATCGTTGCCTCCCTCGGCACACAGGTGTGAGCTGCATTCGCTGACGCGCCTTCGTGTGCAAACCGAGAAAGCCCGGTCGCCAAGCGTCTTGCAGCAAGCATCTCAGTTTCTAACCGTCGTAATGTATGCGCCAAGGCAGCACAACACACCCTGTTAGGTTTGCCAGTTGCTGGCTCTGTGGATTTGCGCCTGCGGCGGGCTGTGTACGGAACGTGTAACCACCCCGGATATGAATCTCGTGGCGATTAAAGGATGCACTGCAGGCGGGGCAACTTCCAAGCGGCAAGGCGTCTTGTCAACGGCGGCTAGCATGGGCTGGCCGAGTTCACGGACTCGTTCCGCACTGGCGATGCGATGCTGCCGCGCTGAGCTGCACGGCAAAATAGGGCGCTACTGAATCGAGCCGAATTCCGCGGAGGCCATTAGGACTAGGTCAGGCCATGCCGACTTGGTGGTCATGGAACCTCCGAGACGTCCTCACGTCCAGGCTCGAAAGTGCCTATCGGATCCGGGTAGGGCCACTCGTTCTGAATCGCCCCGAGTTCAGTAGACCCCCCCTTGAGGAGTTGCACGCGATTGGCTGCTCCTGGCCGCTTCTGTGAGTCGGCCGACGAGCCCAGAAGTTGACCTTCAGACCGACCTGAAGCCGATCCCTGACCGCGACGACATGTAGCGGCTCAATGGCGTGAGAGCGCATCCTGTGCGGCCCTCAACTCGATGGGAGACCATCATGGGAACCACTGGAACTGCCGCTCATCACGAGCCTTTGAACAAGGGCAAGATCGTCGGGCAAAAAGCGCCCTTCAAGCTCAAGGACATCTGGGCCCTGCGCGTGCGGCTCCACACGGAGGGACGGGTGCGCGAACTGACGCTGCAGGTCGTTGGGCGCCACGACAGCATGCTTGCCACCGCGCACGCCAGGGCGGCGGGAGCGCAGCCCTTCGCGCTCGCGCAATCGGGCCACGCGGTGCATGCCGCATCGTCTGAAGCCGTCTCGCCGCTGCGCCAACGCATGATCGACGACACGCGCATGCGCAAGCTCGATCCGAAGTGCGCCCGACATCGGTCATTGGCGCACGCGAGCTGCTGCAGCGCTTCTAGACGCGAAGTCGAGCGCCTGCGCCTGGAGGTTCAGCTGCACGAGGTCCGCCAGGCAATCGAGGATCGACGCAGGCGCCAGGCGCGAGCGGCCGGCCTCAGCCGCTGGACGGATGTCCTTGGTGAAGTGCACGGCGAGGCTGATCCTCCCAGGGTCGGTGGTCGGCTGCAGGCCGGCGTCCATGGCCTTCAAGAATCTGATGTCGCCGTTGAACACACACAGATCCAGGCGCGGGCTTCCCAAGATGTCGAGATTTGGCCGAAGAATTCTGGCGCCATAGACGCCGCTGATGGCGATGTGGTCGAGCGCCTCGGCCTGCAATTTCGCCAACCGATTGACCATTTCCGCTGGCGACCGGGCCATGCCACTCGGATCGGCGTATCGGACGGTCTTGCGGGTCCTACTATGGTCGATGGCGAAGCGCTGGATGATCTCTTGAGTGAGCCCGTGCAGCACAACGCCACCATCAGTTCTGTAGAGAAGTCCTCTCTGCTCCAGATCAGCGATGGCGGCAATCGTGGTCGGGCGGCTGGCGCCTGTGGCCTCGGCCAGCCTGCCCATGGTGATGGGGCCGAGCCCTGCGAGGTGTCGCTCGGCCAGGATGGACTGGATTTGCTTCTGGCTGACACGCCCACTGGTCTTGATAGTGCTTGTCCGCATGCACCCCTGCGCCAAGCGTTGAATCCAGTCAAAAGCCTCTTTGGGGTACTCACCCCCGATTTCCTCACCGTTGAGAGTGGCGAGAAACAGGCGGCCTGCCAGCTCCGGGCGCAAGACGGACCGGACGTCTTCCAGTTCCTGAGCTGCGCGAGTCGTGCTGATGCGGGACTTGGCGAGGACAAGGAGAGCGCGGGTGGCTTCGTCTTCTCGGCCCAGCTGGATGGCGAGTTCGGTCAAGCGGCCGCGCGCTTCGCGAAGCTCGCTGCGCTCTGTGACGTCAATGACGATTGTTCCGTTTGGGAGCTCGAGGCGACCCGCTGCGAAGGTGGAAAGATCCTCCCCGTCGAAGATCTGTTCAAAGTTCGAGCCGGCTTTTTCTGCCCTCATCGGAAGGCCTCGCTAGTCAAGTCCGGTTTCTGCATTCATTCGGACTTTACTAGGCAAGTCCGGGCAGCGCATGCCGCGCCGCCCTGCCCCGCCTATCGCGCCTCGAGATTGCCAACGAGTCATCGGACTCCCTTGCGATGCGACTAATGCAAGCCGCGTCATTGGATCCTGCTGTGCGCAAGGAGCTAGCCGTCGATAACGCATCGGCGATGCCGAAACCCTTTGCCACAGTAATCACTGCGCCCAAGGTGGAGTGGCTGCGCTGCACGCAGGTTTCAGTGACGCTTCATCCCGTCCACTGAAGTGTTCAATGTGAATCAGTCCGTTAAGCGGCCGGCAGCGCGAGTTAGGCCGCGTCAGGCGAAGTGATCCGATCGCTGTCAAGCCGACATCCGCTTCAGGCTGATCTGAGACGTTCGTGGCGGGAGTCCGAATGCGCGCCACCTGGCGCGTCCGTGGCCAAGGCGGCGAAGAGCCATGGCCACGGACGCAAACCTCGTCCACAAGCGGCGGCGCTCGGTGCAACGCCGCCATCGCCAGTGCGTTCGTGCCGGTGAGCGACGTACCGGAGGCGCCACCGACGGTCGAGCCACCGTAGTTCGTTGAGGTGGACCTGCAACGCTGTCCGGTCACCGTGCGGGTACGCTGGCTGCGCGCATTCTTGGAAAATTCACACCCTTGCGAGTTCTATCGCTGGGTGAAAAGCGTGTGGTTGAGTACGAAGGTAGTGAGCTTCAACGGCAAGTTCCGCGACGAGTGCCTCAACGAGCACAGGTTCCAGGCCCTTCGTCAGGCTCGTAGCGAGACTGCCGCATGGCGTCGAGACTACAACGACGTACGCTCCCACAGCAGCACTGGCCGGATACCGCCGGCCAGGTATGTAGAGCAGCAGCGCCTACAGGCAGGCGATGCCACTCACCATTCGCCACCCACGCAAGTCCATTAACCTTCAGCCCCACGCCCCCTTCCCAACCAATGCACGGCTGAAGGGGGCAGTTCAATAGACCGAAGCCATGTCAATGCTTGAATTTGGCGGCATCACTGGATGCCGCCAAATGGATGACAGGTCATGTTTTTAGCAAACGCAAGTAGATTGCCCACCAAAGGGTAAAGTAAACACTACCCAGAACAATTAAATGAGAACGAAGTGGCGGGCTAAAACACGCAAGAAGTGGGGCGACGATAAATTCACCATGCCCTTGCACAACAACGAAGCCAAGCCCTAGTGCCAAAGAAATAGTTCTCAAGTGTAATTTGCACCTGGCGGATGAAATCGATTTCGTAAGGACCCAGGCGAAGGCGAATAGAGGACCGCTATATAGGAAAAACTGAGGCTGCTCTATACGCATATTTGGATACTTATGCACGACGGATTCTCGGACTCGGGTGCCTGACGCAATAGATTTCGCATAAGTGGGCAAGGCGGCGCGTCGTTCCAAATTGTCCGAGCCACCGCCGTCCGACTGCATCAAAGGCCTGCCGAAGTTGCCGCGAAACATCCAGCCTTGGGTCACTATGCCGGCTGGTAGTGAGGAATTTCAGAGCCTGCTAGAACAATAAATTCAGCCGCAGCAGCACCCAAGTGCTAGCAATAACAACGGCTGCCTACTTGAGGCTGTCTGTCGAACTCACCACTGCATTGCCGTCCGCGTAAGTCTGCATCGCAGTTCTAATGACCTGCATCTGCTGCCGGTAGTTCGTGCACCCGGAACACATCATGAGGTGCATAGCCAAGCCAAGGCGCTGCCCCAGAACTATGGGCTGCTCCATTTCCAAAGAGCAGAGCTCGGTCACTTCCTTGCAGTTCAGCATATTGCCTCCTCTGGGCGCCCCCAACCAGCCTCCATACAGGCTCTTAATTTCAGTCGTGCCCGATGCAGGATCACGTGCAAGTTGGTCGACGTGATGCTCAATTGCGCGCAGATTTCCTCGGTGTCGAAGCCAAGGAACTCTCGCATCATGAATACGCGCCCGGTGTTCGGCGGCAGGCGATCCAGGCACACCTCGAATACTCTCCAAAACTGCTGAGACTGCATGGACTCCTCGGGAGCTGGCCAAGCATGCGGTCTCGCCGACTCGCGCCAGCCTCCTCTTTCACTAAATAGCGCGTCTTGCCGTTCCAGCCAGTTTTCGTCGTCTTCAAGCAGGCTTGATGCCGGCACAATGCGCCCCGCTTGCCGAACATGATCAATGATTCGATTCCGAAGGATGGCAAATACCCAGGTCTTTAGTGTTGATCGCCCAGCGAATGTGGACGATCGCTTGAGGGCCGCCTCGATAGATTCCTGAACCAAGTCTTCCGCAGTTTCCTTGTTGCGAAGTTGGAGTTGCGCGAATTTCAGCATGTCAGTCCGTAATGCGATCAGCGCCTCCGCGCTGATCGCTTGCACGGCCGAAGCGGGATGATCTTCATGGCGGAGGTCAGGCGTATTGCTCATTGATCAGTTTCCTCGCTCTCTCGTCGCCTCATTGCGGGCTGCGCTGTAGCTCGAAACGAAATATGGCACTAAGTAATTCAGCGCCACATGCCAAAGATCGACTTGCTGCCCAGCCCAAAACTGCTCGCCATTGTTGACGACGTTTAGCACCGTGCCGACGATCGCCGCCACTTTCAGCGCTGGGCGCGCAACCGGCAAGCTGAACATCAGCCTCAAAATGATTCCCGCTCTCGCATTCATCACGGTTGCCCCCCGGCAGGCAGTACTTTGGTTCAGGCAAGGTGGGAGCGGACCGCCTCTATTGCAGCCTCATGATTCGGTCCTTGCTGCAGGTCTTCCTTGCGCAGGACGAGAAAGGTCGAGGTTCGATCCGACAGCCGACTGAGTCGGAAGCCGGCGACGCCAACGACTTGGGCTGCAGGACACATATCCTTGACCGCCCTCCTGACTGTCGCCTGCATAGTGGTGAAGTCCGCCATGCCGGCAAAGACAACCGGCATATTGGGGCCCCATTCCCGCACCTGGCGGAAAACGGTAGCCGCATCTGAGCCAAGCGACGAACTCACGGCTGTAGAAATGATGGCGCCTTTTGCCGGCAATCTGAGCTCTTGCGCCAGTTGCTCCAGGCTGTCAATGCGAACCGACGTGAAGCCTGCCTCGGCAAGAAACGGACGCATTTCGTTGACGATGAAGGCATGCGGGCGGGCAAGCAGCACACGGGGCAGGTTCGACATGGTGGTACTCCAGCTTCTGTCTCGATGGTCCGAACCACTGAGGTTCTTGAAAAGGCAAACGCGCGCATAGGCACGCTTGCTCAATGGACGGATCAGTTGGTGATTCCTTACAACGGCCATGTAAGGAATCGGACCGGCCGCCGTCCAAGAAGCGTTCAACACCGAAAGCGCTGCATGCACGCCACCTTGCCTTTGCTGGTAGATACCAACTTCCCCCCTCTTTCCCGGCAAGTTGTCGACACGTTGCAGGTCAATCTGGGCTATCGCTGCAACCAGTCCTGCCTGCACTGTCATGTAGGGGCCGGGCCGAACCGGACAGAGGAAATGTCTGGCGACACCGTTCAGACGGTGATTGAGTTCATTGACGCCAGCCCAAATGTGCGCACGCTGGACCTGACCGGCGGTGCTCCTGAACTCAACAGGAACTTCAGGAAGCTGATCGTGGCCGCCCGCGCACGAGGAGTGCGAGTGATCGACCGTTGCAACCTAACCATCTTGGAAGAGCCTGGCCACGAGGATCTTGCTGAGTTTCTCGCGCAACACGGTGTGGAGGTGGTGGCCTCCATGCCTTGCTACTTGGAAGACAACGTGGACCGCCAACGCGGCAAAGGCGTTTTCGACGCCAGCATTCGCGGACTGCAGCGGCTGAATGCGCAGGGCTATGCCAAAGAGGGCACGGGCCTGGCGCTAAATCTCGTCTACAACCCCCAGGGCGCCAGCCTGCCTCCACCCCAGGACACGCTTCGAGAAGCCTACAGAGAGCATCTGCACAAACATTTTGGCGTGGCCTTCAATCAACTCTTCACGCTGGCCAATATGCCGATCCAGCGCTTCGGCTCGACGCTGGTCTCCAAGGGACAGTTCAGCAGCTATATGGAGTTGTTGCGCAGTGCTCATCGCGCAGAAAACCTAGCGCAGGTGATGTGCCGCAGTCTGGTGAGCGTCGACTGGCAGGGCTATCTCTACGACTGCGACTTCAACCAGCAGCTAGGCATACCGATTCGGATGGCAGGCAAACTCCGCGTCCACTTGACCGACATTCAGGCATGGCAGCTCGAGGATCAATCGATCAGCGTTGCCGAGCACTGCTTCGGCTGTACGGCCGGACAAGGCTCCAGCTGCGGGGGCGCCCTGGCAGAAGCGAGCAACGCCAAGGCCTGCACACGCTGACCATAAGAAGGAGACCAAACCATGCATAACGTTGTCCAAGACTATTACGGCCAGCAGCTCAAGAGCAGCGCCGACCTAAAGACTTCGGCCTGCTGCGACATCTCTCAGGTGCCGGAATGGCTGAAGCCCTTACTGGCGCGCATTCATCCCGAAGTGTTGTCTCGCTATTACGGTTGCGGCTTGGTCTGCCCCCCGGCTCTGGTCGGTTGCCGCGTGCTGGACCTAGGCTGCGGCTCTGGGCGTGATGTGTATGCCCTGGCACAGATGGTTGGGCCGAGTGGGCTGGTGGTCGGCGTCGACATGACCGACGAGCAACTCGCCGTGGCCGAGGGATACCGCGCTCACCATGCCCAGTTATTCGGTTATGACAACGTCCGCTTCCTGCAGGGCTACATTGAGCGCCTCGACGAGCTGGGGCTGGAAACGGCTAGTTTTGACGTGATCGTTTCTAACTGCGTCGTCAACCTGTCGCCCGACAAGGATGCGGTCATGCGCGGCGTGCAGCGGCTGCTGAGACCCGGCGGCGAGTTCTATTTCTCCGATGTCTATGCAGACCGTCGCGTGCCCGAATTGGTGCGCAATGATCCTGTTTTGTATGGCGAATGCCTGGGCGGAGCGCTTTACTGGAACGACTTCCTGCGAATGGCGCAGGCACATGGCTTCGCGGACCCGCGATTGATAGAGGACCGTCCTCTAGCGATCACTGATCCGTCACTGGCAGCGCGCGTCGGCAACCTGCGCTTCTTCTCGGCCACCTACCGCCTGTTCAAAATCGATTCACTCGAGTCGGCTTGCGAGGACTATGGCCAGGCTGTGATTTACCGAGGCACCGTGCCTCAGCACGCTGACCGGTTTACGCTCGACAAGCACCACAGCATTGAGACCGGGCGTGTATTCCCCGTATGTGGCAATACTTGGCGCATGCTTCGGGATACGCGGTTCGCTGAGCACTTTGAGTTCATCGGAGACTTCGATCGCCATCACGGTCTCTTCGAAGGCTGCGGCAGCAGCATGCCGTTTGAACTCGTCACGGGCGCCACGTCGGCCTCCGCCTGCTGCTGAGCTGAGCGCTGATCAGATGCACCCTCAGTTCGGTCGCAGGCAACTCCTGGTCGCAGCGTTAGGCATCGGCGCCGGCGCACGGTCGACATTAACTTGGTCCGCGGAACGGCTTACCCTGACAGGATCCAGCACTGTCGCCCCCCTCGCACTCGAGATTGCGAAGCGTTTCGAAAAGCTTCATCCTGGCGTGCGTGTCGACGTGCAGTCAGGTGGATCATCTCGCGGAATCGCCGACGCGCGTTCCGGGATAGCACAGATTGGCATGGTGTCAAGGGAACTCAAGCCTGACGAGGCAGACCTAACTTCTAGTGTCATCGCCATTGACGGCGTCAGTCTGATTGTGCATCGCAGTAACCCGGTAGCCACCTTGAGCGATGACCAAGTCACGGCTATCTTCACGGGGAAAGTCAGAAACTGGCGTGATGTGGGCGGGCCCGACCGAGTTATTAGCGTGGTCAGCAAAGCCGAAGGTCGTTCAACGCTTGAGTTGTTTACTGCTCACTACAAGCTGAGGAACAGCGACATCCGCGCGCAGGTCGTGATTGGCGACAATCAGCAAGGCATCAAGACGGTGGGCGCTAACCCTGGCGGCGTAGGATACGTGTCCATCGGCACTGCAGCATTCGAAGCAGGCCAAGGCACGCCAATCCGCCTGTTGAACATGGGGGGAGTTCCGGCCAGCGTCGCTGAGGTGCGCAAGGGTCGTTTTCCGTTGTCCCGCCCACTCAATCTGGTCGTTCGCGGTGAGCCCTCGCAACTAACCAAGAGTTTCATTGCCTTTGCGCAGTCCTCAGCCGTGTACGACTTGGTCGAGGCGCAATTCTTCGTCACGCTGGCGCCAGCCTGAACGTACCGCCTCATGCGACACGATTCCGACGTCCTTGCCAAACAGTTGCTGGGAGTGTTCGCTGCTGCCACGGCACTGCTTCTGGCTCTGGTGCTGGGCTTCTTGATACGCGAGTCAGTCTCCGTAATCAGCGTTGCACATGTTTGGCACTTCCTGACCGACGATGGCTGGTATCCGCTGGAGCGGCGATTTGGCTTGCTGCCAATGGCGTGGGCCACATTGGTAGTTTCACTGGGCGCCCTGCTAGTGGCAGCTCCCTTGGCTCTGGCGCTAGCGGCGTACGAGACTTTCTTAGCAAGTCCGGTGGTAGCTTCGATCCTTCGCCTTGGTATGGGACTGCTTGCTGGCATTCCCTCGGTCGTCTATGGGCTGTGGGGCTTGACTGTGGTGGTGCCGCTCATCGCCGGCTGGCAGGCGCCCGGTACCAGCCTTTTGGCGGCAATCTTGGTGCTGGCATTGATGATCGTGCCGACCATCGCGATCACCAGCTCCGCGGCGCTTGCGCGGGTGCCGCTGCCCTGGTTGCAAGGCGCGGCGGCGCTGGGGATGTCGCATCGGACGCTTTTGCTCGGCATTGCCTTTCCCGCGGCCCGCGGCGGCATCGTAGCCGGCATTGTCTTGGCTGCAGCACGCGCCTTGGGTGAGACGATGGCAGTACTGATGGTGGCTGGTAACGTGGTGCAGACACCCAGCAGCCTGTTTGACTCCGTGCGCGTTCTCACTGCAAACATTGCGCTGGAAATGGCCTACGCCGAGGGTGATCATCGTGCCGCGCTGTTTGCGTCTGGGCTGGCTCTGGCCCTGCTCGTGCTCGCTTTGACCGCGTTGGCGCACCGGGCGCAACGTGGGGGTAGCTATGCGGCTTGAGCCACCAGTAGATGATCGGGCCGATATGCTATTCGGTGCAGTCCTGGGTGCTGCTGCCGCATTGTGTGTGCTGGCACTGGCCTGGGTGCTTTGGGACGTAGCGCGCCATGGGTTGACCTTGTGGTCGTGGTCCTACCTGCTTGACGAACCAAGCAACGCTGGGCGCTCTGGAGGCATTGCGCCAATCCTAGTTTCCACGCTTGCCATACTTGCCGTCGCGCTCACTGTGGCTTTTCCAGTGGGCGTGGCCACGGCTGTTTGGCTTGCCGAGTTCGCGCCGGGCCGAGCCGCGCCAGTGCGGCTGGCACTGCATGCCCTGGCGGGTGTCCCGTCCATCGTGTTCGGCCTGTTTGGGAGCGCGCTTTTCAGCGTGCTCCTGGGCTTGGGCTTTTCCATTCTTTCCGGCGGACTGACGCTGGCTTGCATGATGCTGCCTCCGTTGATCAGTACCACCGAGGCAGGACTTTCGGCGCTTCCCAGCGAATGGCGGCGCGGCGGCGCCGCGCTGGGCATGTCGCGAAGCAGTCTGGTGGCGCATGTACTGTTGCCGGCGGCCGCTCCAACCATCGTTGCCGGCGCGGTGCTGGCAGTGGGGCGCGCAACAGCAGAAACCGCAGCCCTGATCTATACCAGCGGCTACGTCGACCGAATGCCCGGCTCCTGGCTGGACTCCGGGCGCAGCCTAGCAGTGCACATCTACGACCTTTCGATGAACGTGGCAGGGGGGGATCGCGCTGCCTACGCAGCTGCCTCGGCATTGGTCGTGCTGATATTGGTAATCAATCTGTTTGCCGCGTCGGTTAGACGCCGCTGGGCTCTGCGCCAATTGGCGCCGGATTGACAGCAGTTCCGAACCACTGAAGTTAGACAACATGCCGCGAATTGGCGAATCCGGGACCGACATACCCTATGCACTGGGACTGGTGGAATGCGGCAATGCCTGCTGCGCTCCGCCCCCCCTTCTCAGGGTCAGCGATCTGTCTGTTGCCTACGGAGGTCGGACCGTGCTGGATGGAGTGTCGCTTGATATATACAAAGGCTGCATCACGGCGCTCATTGGCCCCTCAGGATGTGGCAAGACGTCTTTCTTGTCGGCCTTGAACAGAATGACTGACCTTGTGCCCGGGGCGCGCGTGGCGGGTAGGGTACAGCTGGACGGCCAAGACATCCGCGCGCCCGAGATTGATGTACGCACATTGCGCCAACGCGTGGGCATGATTTTTCAGAAGCCCAACCCGTTCCCTCTGTCGATTCGCCGCAATCTCGAGGTGCCCTTGCGCGAGCAAGGTCTGATGGACCGGGGTGAGTTGGCACATCGGGTCGAGGCGGCGCTGAGCGATGTTGGCCTGTGGCCCGAAGTCCGCGACCGCCTGGATGCTCCGGCGCTGGGCCTGTCGGGCGGCCAGCAGCAGCGCCTATGCATCGCACGCGCGCTGATTTTGCGTCCCGAAGTGCTGTTGATGGACGAGCCTTGCTCGGCGCTCGATCCCATGGCTTCAGGTGTCGTCGAAGACCTAGTCACGCGCCTGCGCGGCAGCTACACAGTGGTCATCGTGACACACAACCTAGCTCAAGCTCGTCGCATTGCCAATTACGCCGCCTTCTTCTGGATGACAGAGCGCGTCGGCAATCTGATCGAATTTTCGGCGTCACGCCCCATGTTTGAACGGCCCCGCCACCCACTCACCGCGGCATACCTTGGCGGACTCCGGGGTTAGTCCGGACCTCCATTTAGCCCGATCCCTCACCACACACCCAGGAGAAGCACTATGCATTTGCAGGCCATCTTTTTCGACACTGGTGGCACGGTACTCGATTGGCACAGCGGCCTCGTTCAGGCTTTTGGTCGGATCGGTCAGTCCCGCGGCGTTGCGCGGGACTGGCACGCATTGGCCAATGACTGGCGGCGCCGTGCGATGAAGCGCATCGTTGGCCAGATCGGGCCGACTTTCAACATGGACGACGTGCATTCCGATACCCTGGCTGACACCCTGCAAGCATTTGATCTGGAGGTATTCACGTCAGCAGATCGACAAACCCTCTGGCAGGCTTGGCGCGAGCTTGATGCCTGGCCGGGTTTTGGGCTTGCGCTGGGCAGTTTGCGCGCACAGTTGCCTGTGGTGTCGTTCACGATGCTACCGACGTCGCTTGTAGTGCACGTATCCCGCCGTAACGCGCTGAACTGGGACGCCGTAATCTCCTGCGAAATGATAGGCCACTACAAACCCCATCCGCAGGCCTATGCCACGGCAGCGCGTTGGATGAATCTATCACCCTCAGAGATTTTGATGGTGGCCTGCCACAATTTCGACCTCAACGCCGCCCATGCCGCAGGGTTTCGAACCGCCTTCGTCAGGCGACCCGATGAGTGGGGCCCAGAGGGGCCACCGGATCCGCATCCCAATATGACGTACGACTTCGTGGAAGATGACTTCTCAGGCTTGGCACAAAGGCTCGCAGCCTTGGGCGCCTGACGCAGGAAGCATGGCACCGATTTCAGCAGCCGACCACCCATGAGCAAGCTGCAGAACTTCGGGCCGGCATCGATAAGGATGCTGCACGCTGCCGGCATTCATACAGAAGCTGAGTTGCGTGCGCTCGGCGCAGTTGCTGCCTATCTTGCCGTCAAGAGGGCCAGTCAAGACGCGAGCCTCAATCTGCTATGGGCAATCGAGAGCGCCTTGACTGGGCGTGACTGGCGGACTGTGGCACGCGAAGACCGGACCCGCCTATTGCTGCAACTGGACGACATGCAGAGGCTGTTGGCTCCTGCGGTTGGGCAATGTGGCTCGGTCCGCAGTACTTGGCGACTTCTCATAGCCCAAGCACTTCACGCTCACCACGGCTCCATCGCCACATTTCGACGACGTCGAGTGCCAAAGAAATGCCGTTGACCGCAACGACAGCCATCACGAAGAAACGAGTGGCTGTATCGGCGGTGGCGAAGTCCGGTTCAATAAGCTGACGGATCAAGACGAACAGCAGTGGCACCCACACGAGGTGTGTGAATGAGAGAAGACGGGTTAGCCCGCCTTGGATCACTACCAGAGGAAGATTGAAGACGCCCACCACCGTGAAGGCTGCGGCCGTCCATCGGCCTGCGGCTGTATCGAGAAACACCAGTGATGCCAAGTTGGTGCCCGCCAAAACCACGAGCCAAAGCTGAATCCACAATGGAATGCCGGCAAGCGACCGCCAGACTTTCGTCATACGCGCGCTCACAGCTTCGCAACCTTGAAAGCGAAGGTGGTGGACGAGGCAAGCAGCGGCATTGGTGCGACTGCAGTTGCTGGCGTTGACGCAATGGTGCTGGCTCCAAGGGCCAGGGTGAAGGCGCATAGCGACTGACTGGACTTCATAAAGAGCTTTCCTTGCATCAAGTACGGTTGCAGTGGGGACTGTGCGGCTCAGATGCCGACGGTGAGGTTGACCCATGCATCTGGCAGCCATGCCAGAACGCGGGCCTCCAGCCATTTGTCTGCGCCACTCAGAATGCCGGCGCCTATCGCCAGGAGTAGGACGGCGAAACCTTTGCGGACGCCCTCAATGCGTGCGAGTACCCAATCGCGGACGCGCACGAAGCCCGACCGCGAGGCATAGGCCACGCCCACAAGCGGAACTGCTGCGCCAATGCCGAAGATGCCTAGCACCAAGCCGCCTCGCGCAACGCCACCTTCGCTGGCAACCAGCGTCAGGGCAGAGCCGAGCAGAGGGCCGGAGCAGGGACTCCAGACGAAGCCCAACACCGAACCAAGCACAAATGCGCTTAGCAAGGAATCGCCGTCAAGCTTGGAAGTTGCCGCGTTTGCCGAACTCGCAATAGGCAACATCCGCTGAGTGAATCGCGCCCCAAGTTGGGGGATCAGCATCACCAGCGCAAAAGCCATTAGGACGGCAGCGCCGGCTGTCCTCACGGTGTCTCCGTCAATGCCAAGAGCCGGGCCGAGCGCACCCAGTACCATGCCAATCGTGGCGAATGAGAGAGTCATACCAACGCCCATGACGACTGGCGCAAAACGGTTGCGCTGTAGTGCGCCTCCCAGGACCAGAGGCAGCAGCGGAAACACGCATGGCGACAATGTCGTCAAACTGCCCGCGAAAAGGCTCAGTCCGAGCTGAGGCAAAGATAAGCTGAGCGACATCGGCCCGCAGCCTTACAGGCCAGCCTTCAGCGCGCTGCGAAGGCTTTCGACGGACGTGGCGCCAATCAACCTAGCACGCTCCTCGTGCCCATGCAGCACGACCAAGGTTGACTGACCCCGCACGTTGAACCGGCGTTTGAGGTCCTTCTCATCGTCGTAGTTAGCGACGAGCACGGTCAGGTCCAGGCCAGCCTCAGAGCTAAGGGTCTGTAGCGACTTCTCCTGTGCGCGGCAGGTCGGGCACCAATCAGCATGGAAGTGCAAGGCTACGGGCCTGTCGGCCTTTTGCGCTTCGGCAAATGCCGCTGCAGCATAAGGCTTGATCTCGAGGGCCTGTGCGGCCAGGGCGAGGGTGGCCAGAGCGATAACACCGGCGAGTTTGGGTAGTGTTGTCATGGTGATTCCTTTGATGGATATGTCGATCCGCGGAGCAAATCAGGGTTCGTCATTGGCAGGCAGGCCGCGCTGCCTCGATAGGGCCTCAAGCGCGTCAAGGTCTTCTCCCCAATCAATGCGAGAGAAACTCAGCACTTCCAGCGAGCGGTCTTTCAGTGCGTTATCCAGCGTGTCGCCTTCGGCCAGTCTGCGATCCCGCTGGTGCAGCAACTGCTCAATCAATGGGCGGTACATCCGAGTGAATCCTGTGATCCACTCGCATGAGAGTTCGTGCCCTGCCACAGCGGAAGGTCGAAACCGGTCGATGCAAGCCAGCGTCGTTTCCGCATTGAACCAATGACCTTCAGTCACCCATTGATTGACGGTGAACAACGCCACTGGGAGGCCGCGGGCATTCAGGGAGATGGCGAACAGATGCGAAGGTGCGGATCTTTTCCAGCCCCCTCGGTTGGGATGCAGATAGCGTCGCTTAGCAGAGCTGGACGCATGCCAGAACAGGTGCAGATGTCCGTGTTCCAGATCTCCGTCTCGGTGCGCGTGGTAATAGAACTGCGAACCGCGGCGCCAATCGACGACATCGTCAGCAGGATAGTGCTCAAACTCCAGAACCACCCGCCCGTGAATCCAGCTTTGCAGCAGCGACCCGGCGGATTCCGTCACCGCCGCAAAGGCAGCTACGCTTTGCCGCGCTGCCCTAAGCGTTGCAAGCAGTTCCGCGTCACTGCAAGAGCGCCATTGTTTGAGAAGCTGTCTGGATGCGGCCATAGTAATTGGGTAGAGGCGAGCTCGGGTTGAGGCTGATCCTGGCTCGCCTGGTTCTTACCGAGGCCCGTTTACTTCTTGCCAGCGCAAGCGCCGCATTTGGGTTTTGATGCGCCGCACTTGGCCTTGCATGCTGCAGGCTTGGCTTTCGCGCCGCACTTAGCTCCACACTTGGCCGCACATTTCGCACCACACTTCGCGCCGCATTTAGCAGCGCTGGCCTTGGGCCCGCACTTGACTGGGGCGCAACTTGCGGCAAATACGTTGCCGCTAAGCGCTGCAGCGGTCACGACAGCGGAAGCCAGGGCCTTGGACAACTGGGAGGAGAGATGACTCATAGTGATACGTCCTACTTTTGGGGTGGTCAAAGAAGAAACCACGCGGCAACGGCCTTGTGGCGGGGCGCACCGGACAGCTCTCGCCGTCCGTGTGATGGATTTGTCCGGGGTGAGGACTTGTGGCCTTATGGCGCCACGCGCCCATGAGGCGTGCCGTGGCGCTTGGCGATCCACTGATCAATCGAGAAAGCGCCGGGGCCACGCGCCATCAAATAGAGCAGCACGGCAGCCCATGTGCCGTGCGTGGCATAGGCCCCCGGATAGACAAACAGCTGTATCACCAGCGTCATGCCCAACAGGGCCAAAGCTGAAAACCGTGTCGCCAGTCCAACCAGCAATAGAAGTGGAAACATGTGCTCGCCAAGGGCGGCCACTGGAGCGGCGATTTCCGGCGGGATGAACGGCAGCTTGTACTCATCCTGGAACAGCGCAACGGCAGATTCAGATAGCCTCGGCAGACCTAGCTTGAACTCACCGGTGACAATGTTGGCTACAAAGCCCTCAACCTTGGTTTGCCCCGAACTCCAGAACACGCCTGCAATGGAAAAGCGGGCAACAAATGCGATGAAGCCCATAGGAATGCGCTGTAGTAATCCCACCAGACTGGAGACCCATAGGACCAGCCCGGACGATACGGCCTGGTGGGACGTCGTAGATTGTGTGGATGTGGCGTTCATGCGTGGCTCCAGGAGTAGTTAGGTCAGCTCGGTCCAAGCGCGCTCACCGCGTCGCGACGGAGCAGCGCCGCAAGCAGAGCAACCAGGTCAAAATCGGCGGCGAGCGCCGTGGCAGCGGCGATGGCTGCGTCCAGCCGCTCGCCACGTTGCAGGGATTCGACGAAAGCAATGGTTTCCGCCGCAGCGGGCAACACCACAACCTCAAGGCCCTGGCGAAGTACCAATGCGCAATCGCTGGCGTGGATATCAATGTCGGCAAGATCACCGATGCCCTGGTGTGCTGACCAAATGGCGACAGCAGCAAATGCCGAACTGAATGCGCACACCGAGGGGTGAAGGGTCAGCGGCATGCTGCCGAGAGCTTCATCGCAAGTGAACAAGCTCTCGAGCGCCGCGGAGCCAACGGGCGCCGCATCGGCGGCGTGATACGCCCACACACGCATCCACTCCAGCCGTGCCACGTCGGCCAGATAAGGCACACTCGCCGCAGGAGGAAAGCCGGCCACAAAGTCGGGGAACTCCGCGCCATACTGAGCCAGGACTGGGGTCCTCGGCGGCTTCGCACGCACGAACGACGCGCAGAGTGCTCGGAAGAATGCTTCGCCGACCAGTTCCTGTGCTACTGGAAAGGTATCCGCCAATGCGTCGATTAAGGAGCTCAGTACATTGTTCCGGTGCACCGCTAGCCGACGCGCGGGGTCTGAGCCGTTCCACGCCCGCAAGTCCTCGGGGACTGCGAGCATCGGGTCGAGCAACGAGGGCGCCATACGGATCGGCACCGGCATTAGCTGGGCAGTCATGGCACATACTCCAGGCCGCGTGCTGGCTCACTGCGACAGTTGTCGCCAACCACCATCAAGTTCTCAGCTCGCCGGGCCTCGGCCAGTAAGGCTGGCAGGGCCGGGATGTTGTTGTCCCATTCCAGTAGTGTCGGCAAAGCGCCGAGCCTGGACACTACGCCCGCGAACAATCCCCAGACAACTGCATCCACGGGCGCGTCGTGACTGTCTATCAACAGTGGCGCTCCACTAGCGTCGGTATCGCGTGTAAAGCCGGCCAGATGCAATTCGCCGACCGCGTCTAGCGGCAGGCTAGCGATGTACGACACAGCATCACGGCCGTGGTTAACGCATGACACGTGCACGTTGTTGATGTCCAGCAGCAGGCCACAACCCGTACGACGTGCTACCTCGGTTAGGAAGGCGGCCTCGCTCATGGACGACGAGGAAAATTCCACGTAAGTCGAGGGGTTCTCAAGCAGCATGGTGCGCCCCAAGCGCTCTTGAACAATGTCGATATGCCTGCACACCCGGTCTAACGTGGCTCGGTCATAAGCTATGGGCAACAAGTCGTTGTAGAAGACGTCGCCATGGCTAGACCAAGCCAAGTGCTCCGAAAACGATGCGGGCTCGTATCGCTCGATCAGCTGAGCAAGCCTGGCAAGGTGTGCCTCATCCAAGGAGTCAGCGCCGCCGATATTCAATCCCACCCCGTGCAGCGAGAGCGGATAGAACTCACGGACGCGGCCTAGAAAGTGGTGAAAAGGCCCGCCGGCCACCATGTAGTTCTCGGCATGCACCTCGAAGAATCCGACGTCGGGCCGCGTCTCCAATACGTCGCGAAAATGCTGTGGCTTAAGCCCGATGCCTGCCCGCGGCGGCAGCGTCGAAGCCAGCATTGCGCGATTCCCGTGACTCACAGGCGCTACCAAAGCTCTGACGTCGGAGGCTGTCAAAAGGCTTAGGCTTTCTTGGCCACAAATGACTTCAACTGGCCAAAGCCACTGGGCGAAGTCTTGGAAGCCGTCTTCTCGCACGTGCCCTTCGGGACGTAAGTCCAGGCGTCGGCTTGGTAGTCAGTCTTGGAGGTGCCCGCACAAGTGGTGCCAGCGCCGGCAGAGCAATCGTTCTTGCCCTTGAGTGCGACGCCGAAGCATTTTTCCTTGTCGGCCGACTCTGCAGACGCAGGCAGGGCTGCGAGCGAGGCGCCCAGCGCAACCGCGAGCGCTGCAATAGAGATCTTCGTGGTGGAATGGTTCATGGAGTGGCTCCTAGTGGTTCGTGTGGATGGGAGGCAGTGAATCGGCACAATGCAGTCGCCCAGTACATCGTCAACCGGCTGTCCTCGGCTTGCAGACCCGTAGACGAAGCAGACCCACGGGTTCTTACAAGCGCACCGCAAAATTCCAGCGGCCCGGCCCTTTAGTGCTTACCCGAATTCAATCCTTGGCGGTCAAAGCGCATGCGGGCACTCACGCAAACCGGGACAACAGCACCTCTAAGCGCTTGCGCACTTCGGCGGACATGGCCCGACGGCGGCGTGACCAAAACAGTGCTTAGCGCCGTGTGCGCAGGCGAGGAAGGCCATTCGGCAGCAATGCGCTGCACCGCGTGCTGCAGCAGCAACTGGGCGCGCTCGGCGTTGCAGCGCAGGTTGGTCACGGCCATCGCGGCTGTCACGCAGAGTTGGTGCGAGTGCCAGCAGTCCCAGTCAGTCGCCAGCGTTGCGTAGGCCATTTCGGCTTCTCGCGCTAACCTGGCCTCTGGCATATTGGTCAAGCCAATCACCGACGCGTCAATACTACGGAACCAAAGCGACTCTGCTCGCGTCGAAAACGATGGGCCATCGATACATACATAGGTCCCGCCTCGATGCAGGCGAATGCCCCGCAATTGGGCGTTGCTGAACAAGTCGGAGAGCGCTTGTACCAATGTCGGACAGACCGGCTCGGCCAACGCAACATGGGCCGCCGCACCGTCGCCAAAGAAGCTGCCGTCCCGGTGGCGCGTCTGATCAATGAATTGATCCGGCAGCACCATTTTCAAGCGGAGCGATCTCTTCGCGCATCGATCCGACTGCTTAGACGGACAGCAGGTACTCAACACCCAGGGACTTCAGCGCGTAGACATTGGCTCGCTAGGGGATTTGGCTCGGAATCCAACAATAGTTGCGACATTGCCGCGCCAGGAAAGCGACTGTGACGCCTGCAAGGTGGCCGACACAGATTACGTCCGACGGCGCTCCGAAGGACGCGACAACCGAGATCTGCCCAACATCGATCAGGCCAGGCATTTGATACAGGCCGCTGCCGCCAATGATGCCGACGCAGACTCGTTTCATGAGGAGATCCAAGTGTGGGTCTAGCTTTAGACGCCGCTGAGTGCGGTTCCTTACACCCAGATCGCGTGCGCCTTGCCGGCTCCTTGTAAGGATTGCCGCCGTCGCGCGTCTACGAGCCAGGGTGGATTTCCTGCCGCCTGCCTTTTCAACCGATGAAGGTCGCAGATGCGCTTGAACTCCCGTTGGTGGCTTATTGTCGTGTTCTTGGTGAGCTTGCTTGTGCTCTATCGATCGGGGGTAGCGCAATACCTAAGTCTCGACGTCATCAAGGCCCGCCAGAGTGAGTTGGAAACGTGGTGGCTTGCTCATCCTTTGAAAGTGGCGACGCTGTTCTTCGCGACCTATATGACCGCCGCGGCCATCTCTTTGCCAGGTGCGGCTGTTATGACTGTGGCCGCCGGAGCGCTCTTTGGATTGGGCTGGGGAACACTGATCGTGTCGTTTGCATCCAGCCTTGGTGCGACGCTAGCCTTCCTTAGCTCGCGCTGGTTGCTAGGGAACTGGGTAAACACCCGGTTTGGCTCGCGCATGGCGGCGCTCAACGAGGGCATTGCCCGTGACGGCGGGTTCTATCTGTTCACCTTGCGACTGGTTCCGGTGCTGCCCTTCTTCGCGATTAACTTGGGCATGGGCTTGACCTCAATGCGGATCTGGACCTTCTACTGGGTCAGCCAATTGGGAATGCTGGCGGCTACGCTTGTGTACGTAAATGCGGGAACTCGACTGGCAAGCCTCGAGTCACTGTCCGGCATTGTGTCGCCCGGCATCCTGGGTTCCCTAGCCCTGCTCGGGATCTTCCCGTTACTCGCGAATGAGCTGACGTCTCAGTTGCGCGCCCGAAAAGTCTATGCGCGCTGGCGCCGCCCCAGGCGTTTCGATCGCAACCTCGTGGTCATAGGCGGCGGCTCGGCCGGGCTCGTCACAGCCTATATCGCTGCCGCCGTCAAGGCTCGCGTCACGTTGGTGGAAAAGCATGTCCTAGGTGGGGACTGCTTGAATACTGGCTGCGTTCCCTCCAAGGCCTTGATCCGTTCTGGCAAGTTCCTTTCACATGCGCGCCGAGCCAAAGAGTTTGGCATTCGCTCGGCAACGATCGAATTTGACTTCGCCGAAGTTATGGAAAGAGTGCGACGAGTAATCAAGGCCATCGAACCGCACGACTCCGTCGAGCGCTATACAGGCTTGGGCGTCGAAGTCGCAACAGGCTCTGCTCGCATCGTCTCGCCATGGGAAGTGGAGATCATCCATCAGGACGGGCGAGTCGAGCGGCTCAGCACCCGCGCGATTGTCATCGCCGCGGGCGCGCGACCGTACGTCCCGCCCATCCCCGGCATAGAACAGGTGCCGGTTCTGACCTCGGACAACGTCTGGCAACTGCGCAATCTCCCACGTCGGCTGCTGGTATTGGGCGGTGGGCCGATAGGCTGCGAGTTGACGCAGGCGTTCACGCGCCTGGGTTCGCAGGTTACCCAGGTCGAGATGGCCGATCGCATTCTGGCGCGCGAGGATATTGACGTGTCTGAGTTGGTCACACAGCGGTTCAAGGCCGAGGGCGTGATGGTGCTAACGAGACACAAGGCTCAACGCATTGAACTTGATGGCGACGCCAAGTTTTTGATCGCGGACCATGGCGGTGAGTCAGTCCGCATTCCCTTTGACGAACTGCTGGTGGCCGTAGGGCGCAGTGCGAATCTCACCGGCTATGGCCTAGAAGAGCTCGGTGTTGTGACCGGGCGGACCGTTGAGGTTAACGGGTATCTGCAGACCAACTTCCCCAATATCTACGCTGCAGGCGACGTGGCCGGGCCCTACCAGTTCACGCACACCGCTGCGCACCAGGCCTGGTATGCGGCGATCAATGCGCTGTTCGCCCCCTTCAAGAAGTTCCGGGCCGACTATTCGGTGATCCCCTGGGCCACCTTCGTAGAGCCCGAGGTAGCACGTGTGGGTTTGAACGAGCAAGAGGCTCGAGAGCGCGGCATTCCCTTCGAGCTCACGCGCTACGGCCTGGAAGATCTAGACAGGGCCATCGCGGACGAGGAAGCGCATGGCTTCATCAAGGTGCTGACCGTGCCGGGCAAAGACCGGATCCTCGGCGTAACCATTGTTGGCGAACATGCGAGCGACCTGTTGGCCGAGTACGTGCTCGCCATGAAGCATGGCATCGGTATGGAAAAGATCCTTGGCACCATCCACACCTACCCGACTCTGGCCGAGGCAAACAAGTACGTGGCGGGCAACTGGAAGCGTGCGCACGCGCCCAAGGCGATGCTGCGCTGGGTGGAGCGCTTTCACCGCTGGCGCCGAGTTTGAGATGCGCGAAGCCAGACTACTATCCCGTCAAGGGGTTCGCCGACAGCTTCTCGTGGCAACGCTGACCGGCGTGGTTTCCTCCGTTTCAGCCCGCGCGGAGCCGCAGTTTGACCATCAACATGCGGCATGGACGAGCTTGCTGCGGCGTCACGTTGTACTGGCGCCGCCGGGCTATTCATCAGGCCTGCGCTATGCGGCCATGCAGTCAGAGCGCGAGTCACTGCTTGCCTATCTGGCTTCACTATCCGCTGTGTCGACGGCCTCGTATCGTGGTTGGAGCAAACCACAGCAACTGGCATTCCTAGTAAATGCCTACAACGCCTACACGATCGACCTGGTGCTGAGTCGCTACCCCGACCTTCGCTCCATCAAGGATCTCGGCAGCATGTTTCAATCGCCCTGGAAGAAGACTTTCTTCAAACTCCTGGGCGACGAGCGGAGCCTTGACGAAGTCGAACACGGACTGATAAGAGCGACCGGCAATTTCGATGACCCCCGCATCCATGTGGCGGTCGTCTGCGCTTCAGCGGCATGCCCCATGTTGCGCAACGAGGCATTCATCGCAACACGCATAGACGCCCAACTCGACGACTCAATGCTGCGCTTCTTGTCGGATCGCCGCCGCAATCGCTTCGAGGGAACGCCGGGTCGGGGCGGCGTGCTCCGGGTATCCAAGATCTTCGACTGGTACCGCACGGACTTCGAGCGTGGCCATCGGGGCTTCTCGTCCCTTCAGTCCGTATTTTCAAGATACGCCGATGTGCTTGCCGATGCGCCCGCTGCGCGCGCCGATATACGCGCGGGCCGGTACCGTCTCGATTTCTTCGACTATGACTGGAGCCTCAATGACGCGCGCTGACGAGCAGGTTGCCCAGTCATCTGGAGTACATCATGTCGAATCCCGTTGAGCTATTGCGCGCATGGCTTGGCAGCCGCCTGTCGAACTATCTTAGTCAGCGGCAGCACGCCCATAGCACGTCGGTACCTGTCGATAGCAAAAAACTGATGGCCTGCCTGATGCCGGGCGACGTGCTCTTGGTTGAGGGGCAGTCGAGGGTGAGCGTAGCCATAAAGTACCTAACGCAATCGACCTGGTCGCATGCGGCATTGTTCGCAGGCGAAATCCCCGGACTCAGTGACGCTTCTGGACAGCCAAAGACATTTCTTGAGGCCGACATTCGAGAGGGTGTACGGGCAGTCAGCGCTACGGAGTTTCATGGTCTGCATTGCCGAGTTTGCCGACCGGTAGGTTTGACCAGCGGCGAGGTTCAATCCGTGATCGACTTCGTGAAAGCGCGACTTGGTCAGCAATACGATCTCAAGAATGTCTGGGACCTAGCGCGCTATCTCTTCCCGACACCACCCGTACCCTCGCGGTGGCGCCGCCGCATGCTGGCCCTCGGAAGTGGTGACCCGACACGCGCCATCTGCTCGACACTCATCGCTCAGGCGTTTCAGTCCGTGCGCTACCCAATCTTGCCCATCGTCGAGACTGTCTCGTCCCAGGACCCTGTATGCCCCGGCTGCGTGGAAGAGATTCTGCGCGTGCGGCATCACAGCCTGTTCGTACCGCGGGACTTTGATGTTTCGCCCTATTTTCAGGTGATCAAGCCAAGCCTTGAACTGCACTTCGATCATCGTGAGTTGATTTGGGATGATCACCAGGCGGGCCTCAACTCCTCTCCATCCGTGGCTGCTTCGCTATGAGCATCCGTCTATGCATCGTCGTCCCTGTCTTGAACGAAGCACCTGGGCTGGCCGCTAGGCTGGCGCATTTGCAGCTCTTCAGGCAACGCGGTGCTCATGTCGTCGTGGTGGACGGCGGTAGCAGCGACGAGACACTGGACATTGCGAGACGGCATGCCGATCTGGCCTTGCTCGCGCCCCGTGGGCGGGCAGCACAGATGAACGCCGGCGCCGCCGCTTGCCCAGGTGACATCCTGCTCTTCCTTCACGCGGACACGCTCTTGCCGGATCGGGCCGACCAAGTGCTGCTACACGCCTGCACGGGCGCACTCGCGTGGGGACGCTTTGACGTACGCATCACGAGCGACCGCCCATTGCTGCGCATGGTCGCATTTCTCATGAACCTGCGCTCACGCCTGACCGGTATCGCTACGGGTGATCAGGCGATATTCATGCGGCAGGAGCTGTTTCTGCTGGTGGGCGGATTTCCGGAATTGCCGCTAATGGAAGACATTTCTATGTGCACTTTACTTAAGTGCATTCGCCCGCCGATCTGCCTCCGAACCAAGGTTCAGACCTCCGCACGCCGCTGGGAAAAATACGGTGCGTGGCGCACGATCTTCCTGATGTGGCGCCTGCGCGCCGCTTACTTCTTCGGTGCCGATCCGGCAAAGCTAGCGATTCAATATGGCTACCTTCCCCGCGATGATCAATGAGAAAGCCTTGAGCCGCGTACAAGTGGCGGTCCTTGCCAAGGCGCCAATCGCAGGCTTGGCCAAGACCCGGCTCATCCCGGCATTAGGCGCCGCAGGTGCGGCGCGCTTGCAGCGTCAGTTCACACGTCACGCAGTGATGACCGCACGCTCGGCCGGCCTTGGTGCCGTAACGCTATGGTGTGCACCGAACGCCCATCACCGCTTCTTCCGCGCCATGGCTCGAACTGTCGATGTGCGGTGCATGACGCAGGCCAACGGCGACCTAGGTGAGCGCATGCATACGGCATTTCGTCTGCACTGCAGCTACGGCCCGACTTTGCTCATCGGCACCGACTGCCCAGCGTTGCTGCCTTCGCATCTGCGCAATGCGGCGCAAGCCTTGCTGGATGGTTACGACAGTGTGTTCTGCCCTGCCGAGGACGGAGGCTACGTTCTGGTCGGCCTTAGGCAAGCTCAGGCCCATCTTTTCGATCACATGACTTGGAGCACGGCCGAGGTCATGAACGATACGCGTGCCAGAGCGAGAGCACGTGGGCTGAAGGTCTTGGAGTTTGATCCCCTCTGGGACGTAGACTTGCCCGAGGACCTGCCCCGCCTGCACGCGCTGCTCCATGGAGCGAATCATGCTTGATCGGCGACGCTTGATGCTTGCCCTGGGCGGCGCGGCCGTCAATCACACGTCGAGGGCTCAGCCCACGGGACAGCCGGGCCAGCCCACCCGCTTCTCCACTGCGCCCCTGGGCAAGGTGCAGCCCGGCTCCTGGCGCTATCAAACTCTGCCAAAGGTTCAGCACTCCAATGACGTCGCCATCGTGGCGGATGACGGGCATGTGCTCCACGGGGTCTCGAGAGCGTCGGCATCGTTCTGGGCAACTGCGCTCGACCTTTATCCCATCATTACACCGGTCTTGCGATGGTCCTGGCGAGTGCAGCGCTCATTGCCCGTATCTGACTTCAAGAAACAGTCCGGCGACGGCTACGCCGCCCGTGTCTGCGTGTTTTTCTATATGCCCACCGAGCGCCTGAAGTTTGATGTCAGGCTTCGCCATGCTGTGGCACAACCGCTAGGGCCGCAACCCCTGCCCACCGCATCGATTTCCTATGTTTGGGGCGGCCCGCAGCAAGCCGTGGGTATCAGTAGTTGGAACCCCTATACCGAAGCGGTGCGCATTATCGCGGTGGACAGCGGCGACAACCACGCCGGCCGCTGGCGCAGCGTGCAGCGGTACCTGCGCCTGGATTGGCACAATGCCTTCGGCGGCCCTGCGCCCCGTATCAGCGGGTTGGCTGTCGGGCTCGATACCAACGACTCGGAGGGCGAGGCGCAGGCCTGGTTTGCCGACATCACGCTGGGGGCGGAGTGAACCAGCTCTTGCTTCTCGGCGGCGGACATGCACATGTACACGTGTTGGTCGCGTTAGCGAGGCGACCGATCAAGGACTGGCAGGTGCGCCTAGTCACACCCTACCGCAGACAGATCTACTCCGGCATGTTGCCCGGCTGGATAGCCGGTCACTACCGATTAGAGGAATGTGCGATTGACCTCGGCGCCCTGGCAGCCCGTGCCGGCGTCACCTTGTTAGAGACCTCGGGCATCAGCCTCGATGCTGATGCGCAGACACTGAGCTGCGAGAATGGCGCTCGGCTGCGCTTTGATCGGCTGTCTATCGACACCGGATCAGTCTCGGCACTCGAAAACTTGTGCGGCAGTTGCGAACACGTCTTGCCGATTCGGCCCATTGAGGGTTTTGTCGCCGCCTGGCCAAGCTTGGTGGATCGCATCTTGGGCCAATGCTCCCGCTTTGACTTGGTCGTCATCGGTGCGGGAGCGGCGGGTGTCGAACTGGCGTTCGCCATCCAGCAACGAGCCTGGCGCGACGGTTGGTCACATTTGCGGGTCAGCTTGTTGGGTAGCGAACCATTGCCCCTGGAGGGGCTGCCGATGACCGCTCGAAGTCGCGCGCTCAACCTGCTGCGCCGACGCGGTATTCGATGGTTGGGTGAACGCAGAGCGACACAGATCGCGTCGGACCATATCCGCCTGGACTCGGGCGCTAATTTGCCGGCCCACGCGACGTTGCTGGTTACCGGTGCTGCTGCCCCCTCTTGGCCGCGCCTGAGCGGCCTGAGCACCGACGGGCGTGGTTTCATACAGGTAGGCCCCAGCTTAGCGAGCCTGTCGCATCCAGCCATCTGCGCCGCAGGCGACATCGCAGCCTACGCAAGCGAACGGCCCAAATCCGGCGTCTATGCCGTGCGGGCGGGCCCGATTCTGGCCGCAAATCTCCGGGCACTATGCGAAGGGCACCTGCCCTTGGACTGGACCCCGCAACACCGCGCCCTCTACCTGATCAGTGCTGGAAATCGGTGTGCCCTCGGCAGTTGGGGGGGCTTTGCTGTCAGCGGTGCTTGGGTCTGGCGATGGAAGGATCGAATCGACCGCCGCTTCATGCGGCGCTTCAACACGAAGGATGAACCATGAGTCTGTTCAAGTTCCTGGGATTGATGAAAGCCCCTGCTTCGCCGGCTGCGGCGGGGCACATGTCACAGCCCGAACAGATCTTGGCCAGCCTGCTGGTTATGGCCTGGGTGGTCGAGGCCCGCGACCCCTATACCGGCGGACATCTCTGGCGGGTTTCGCGCTACGCATCGCTATTGTGCGAGCGCGCAGGCCTTCCCAGTGACGAATGCGCCCGCATTGCCGTCGGCGGCTTCCTGCACGATCTTGGAAAAGTTGGCATTCCGGATGCGATCTTGCGCAAGCGCGAAAGATTGAGCGACGAGGAGTACGACGTCATAAAGACGCACCCGGATGTTGGCGCGCGCATGCTGGCCGGGCACCCTCTCGCCGAATTGGTACGCGACGCCGTATTGCTGCATCACGAGACACCGGACGGGCGCGGGTACCCGCAAGGCCTAATCGGCAGCGCTGTTCCCTTGGCGGCGAGGGTGGTAGGCATTTGTGACGCCTTCGACGCCATGACCAGCAGCCGTCCATATCGTGCAGGCATGCCACTGTCCGAGGCCCTTGATAGGCTGGAGTCCGCACTTGGGCAACAGTTCGACACACTGTTCGGGCACCACATGATTGCATTGGGCCGTGAGGGTCTGCTTGATCACATTGCCGGGCATAGTGACGACGGCATTCCTTTGCGAGTCTGCACGATGTGCGGACCCACCTTGGTGGTACGCCGCGAACAGCAGGCTGGCGAGCACATCTGCTGCCATAGTTGTGGTGGCGACTATCGGTTGGAACTCGGTGCGGAAGATGGGCTGTTGCAGGCCGTCGCCACGGGCCAACGCGCAAGCGCTTCGGCGTTGAACCCGGTACCCGATGTTGACTTGATCCAACGATTTGTGGCGGACACGGCACGCGAGTTGCTCAAACGGCTTGGCTCGTAACCGGAGTCCGGCCCAAGCCCGCCTGCAATGCGTCAATCAGTGGGCAAGAAAAATTCCCGCGCCGTAGATTGCAGGCGCGGACCAACTCGGACAGCAAGGACTCCAAGCTCGCCAAATCCGCCATCCTTTCCCGCACATCCTTTAGCTTGCCTTCTGCCAAATGGCTGGCTTCGTCACAATGGGTACCGTCGTCAAGCCTAAATAGCTCGCCGATCTCGTCCAGACTGAAGCCCAGCCGTTGCGCCGATTTCACAAAGCGTACCCGCATCACATCGGTGTCGCCATAGCGGCGGACACTGCCATGTGGCTTATCAGGCTCAGGCAGCAGCCCCTTGCGCTGATAAAACCTGATTGTCTCTACGTTGACCCCGGCAGCTTTCGCAAAAGCCCCAATGGTCAGCATCGCTAGATAGCCCGGCATAGTGCTTGACTCCGTACATAACTACGGAAGTAAGGTTACGGCATCCCAACTGATTTCGACAGCATAAGCAACATGCATGAATCGCAAAGAGGGCGCGGCGCGCTCTTCGTAAGTGGACTCATAGCAATCCTGGCGTCGGCCTGCTGCCTTGGTCCGCTCGTTTTGGTTGCCCTAGGGTTCAGCGGGGTGTGGTTGGGCACCTTAACTGCATTGGAGCCGTATCGGCCGGTCTTCATCGGTGCGTCGTGGATTGCGCTGACCGTCGCGTGGCTGCGCATCTACCGCCCGGCGCAAGCCTGCAAGCCGGGCGATGTTTGCGCCACTCCACACGTGCGGACCGCCCACAAAGTCATTTTCTGGGTCGTGACCGTCCTGGTCTTGGTCGCGCCTGGGTTTCCCTACGCTGCGCCGTTCCTCTAGCGAGGATGAGTTAGTTATGAAGAACTTGCACGTGACCACACTCACCATCTTCGGCATGACCTGCGACGCATGTGCAAAGAACGTCGAGAAGGCACTGCAGCGTGTGCCTGGCGTGCAGGCCGCCACCGTGTCGTACGCTGAGGGCTTGGCCCGGCTCACCCTTGACACCAGCACCAGATCCGGCGCGCTGACTGCAGCTGTGGCCGAACTCGGCTACCAGACAATCCTCGCCGATGCTTCACTGGAGGAAAGTCGACCCGGGCTGCTTGATACGGGACACGGGCAGTTGGATGCAGCCTGCAGTCGTAGCGACGGCAAACGCCCCTTGCAGATTGCTGTGATCGGTAGCGGTGGCGCAGCAATGGCGGCGGTACTTAAGGCAGTCGAGGCAGGCGCCAAAGTCACGGTGATCGAGCGCAGCACTATCGGCGGCACATGCGTCAATGTCGGCTGCGTGCCGTCCAAGATCATGATCCGGGCCGCCCACATCGCCCACCTTCGCCGCGAGAGTCCATTCGACAGCGGCATCGCGGCGACGATGCCAATGATTGATCTCAGCAAACTACGAACCAAGCAGCAGGCGCGCGTCGATGAGCTTCGGCAAGCCAAGTACGAACGCATGCTGGAAGATAACCCCGCAATTACCGTGCTCCATGGTGCAGCACGTTTCAAGGACGCGCGGAGCCTTTTTATCCGCTTGAACGAGGGCGGCGAGCAGATTTTGGTGTTCGATCGCTGCCTGATAGCCACAGGCGCCAGCCCGGCTGCGCCGCCGATTCCCGGCTTGGCCGAGTCTCCCTACTGGACTTCGACCGAGGCTCTGGTCAGCAGCGCCATACCTGAAAGCTTGGCTGTGATCGGATCTTCGGCGGTTGCGCTAGAACTGGCACAAGCATTCTCCCGGCTAGGAAGCCGAGTCACGATCCTGGCCCGCAGTTCACTGTTGCTGCGCGAAGATCCGTCCGTAGGCGAGGCAGTCACTATGGCGTTCCGAGCTGAAGGGATCACGGTGCTAGAACACGCACAGGCCAGTCAAGTTGACCTTGCTGGAAGCAAGTTTGTACTGACTACCGACCGCGGCGACGTGCGCGCAGACAAGCTGCTGGTCGCCACCGGGCGGACACCTAACACCCGCGATCTGGCGCTAGACAGCGCAGGAGTCACCGTCAATGCGCAGGGGGCAATCGTCATCGACGAAGGCATGCGTACGAGTACGCCTCACATCTATGCCGCGGGCGACTGCACTGATCAGCCGCAGTTCGTCTACGTGGCCGCCGCTGCCGGCATACGTGCGGCTCTCAACATGACCGGCAAGGAAGTTGCCCTGAATTTGGCCGCTATGCCGGCGGTCGTATTTACGGACCCACAGGTTGCGACTGTTGGCTACAGCGAGGCACAGGCGCGCCGCGCCGGGATCGACACCGACAGCCGATTGCTCACGCTGGACAACGTGCCGCGTGCGCTCGCCAACTTCGACACACGCGGTTTTATCAAGCTGGTGGTAGAGACAAGTAGTGGAAGGATAGTTGGCGTGCAGGTTGTGGCACCCGAGGCGGGCGAGGTCATCCAGACCGCAGCGCTCGCCATTCGCAGCCGCATGACAGTGCAGGACCTGGCTGATCAGTTGTTCCCTTATCTGACCATGGTCGAGGGGCTAAAACTCGCCGCACAAAGCTTCAGCATGGATGTGAAGCAGCTTTCATGCTGCGCGGGATGAGCAACTGCTGGCGGGCGTCACGCTGCAAGAAATGACTCTAGGTCCGTTAGCGACATTGGCTTGCCGACGATGTAGCCTTGAATCTGGTCACAGCCAAATTCGGTCAGTAGATCCTGCTCTTCGGCTCGCTCGACCCCTTCGGCGACCACCGTGAGCTTGAGGCTGTGCCCGAGCTCAATGATGGTGCGAAGCAAGGCGGCTGCCTCTGGCTTGTCGTCAGCATGACTCACAAAGCTGCGGTCGATTTTCAATTCATTCACCGGCAGGCGATGTAAATAGGCGAGAGAGGAGTAGCCCGTGCCGAAGTCGTCGATTGAAAGTTGAATGCCTAGATCGCGCAGGGCCTGCAGCACTGGCAAGACCCTATTCGTGTGCTCCATCAAGCCACTCTCGGTGATCTCCAGTTTGAGTCGGCCAAGCGGGGCTCGATGATGCTCGGCCATGGCCCGAATTCGGTCCGGGAGCGTTGCGTCGCGTATGTCGAGCGTGCTGACATTGACGGCGATGCTAAGTTGCGCGTGGCTGAGCACCCAACGGCCCAGCGTGGCAAGCGCCTGCTCAAGCATTGCCCGCGTCACGATGCCGATGTGTCCGGTTTGCTCAGCAAATGGAATGAACTCCGCTGGCGCGACGTAGCCTGATTCGTGATGGTGCCATCGCACCAGTGCCTCCATGCCAACAATTTCTCCAGTGGCGACTTTCAACTTCGGCTGTAGCCACATCTCCAGCTCACCGCTGGCTGCGGCATGCTCCAACCCGGACAACAGCCCAAGCTGACGTGCCCGCGCCCCAGCGTCGCCAGCAAAATACCAGCTCCAGGGTTGCTGCTGACGCTTTGCCTCAGCGGCTGCTTGCTCAGCCTCGCGCAGTAGGGTCTCCAGCGGCAACTGGGCCCTACAAGCGTATGCCGACAAGCCATACACCAGCCGCACATCGATGGTCTGATGAGCGAATTGCATGGAGCCCGACAGCGTTGCGTCCATCTTTGAGCGCAAGGCCTCCAGCTCATTTCTGGATAGCCCGTTGCAGACACAGACGAATACGCCGCCTTCCAGCCTTGCCAGCGCGAAGCTTGTGGTCGAAGTGTCTAGAAGATGCGTCAATGAGCGCAGGCGATCCGCCAATCGCATCAGTAGTCCGTCTCCTGCTTCAAATCCAAGCACGTCGTTGACGATTCGCAGTCGTGCAAGGTCGATGTGGATAACTGCGGCCCGAGACCACTGCAGCGCCGGAGCCCTTTGCATCAGCCAAGTGCGTGTAGGCAAGCCTGTCAGTCGATCGGCAAACGCTTGTTGCTCAATCTCCCGCTCGCGCGCGGCAACGGCATCAGCCATGCCATTGATGGCTTGCGCTACGCGAGTAAATTCTGCGCCTCCCCGTACGTCAATGCGCGAGTTGTAGCGCCCTTGCGCAATCGCGCGGGCAGCTGCTTCCACGCGGGCCAATGGCCTGGCGATGCTCACGGTGATACGCCAGGCCAGCATGGCTGACGCCAGCAGTGAAGCGAGCGCCAAGGCTGCCAGGATCCACTCGGCGTTCAAGATTTTGCCGAGCATGGCGGAATGGCGACGTTCAAGCTCACGACGTTCATGTGCCAGGAGCGCCTCCGATGCCGCTAGCAAATGGCTTAGCGCAGTCAATCCTGGCCCGTTGAACAGCGCACTCGCGCGCACTATGTCGTTGGCTTCGATGGTCGAAGCCACCTCAATGAAAACGCTTCTGTACTGCTCACGGCGCAGTACCACTGTGGCCAGCAATTGCCGGGATTCCTCATCATCGATCTGCTGCGTGAGCTCGTTAAGCACACGGTCAACATGATGGTATTCGGCGTCGGCTTCCGGATAGACGGCTTCCCGGTTAGCTCGGGGCGAAGTGAGAAGGCGCGCCATCGCGCTGCCGTGGCCCTGGGCGTGCTGATGAACGGCTTGCACCTTTAGCATGCGCGGGAAATCGACCTGCAGCATTCTTTCGCTGTGTTGCGCCAGGGCTCGAAACTGCAGCACCGCCACGACCACTACGACCACCGTCAGGATTAGTAGCGCGGCAAAGCCATAGGCGAGGCGATGCCAAAACTTCGTCGAGCGCCCCCATGGCCAAGTTCGTGTAAGGCGCACACGAAATTGGCGAGGTAGTGAGGTGTCCGTGACGCCTGTCCTGATGGGCAATTCGGTTGAACGCATTACCGCCTGCGCAGAGTTCTGCGATAGACGATTGGCGGCATCCATTTCTTACAGGGCAGGAGGGGCAATTGCCAACGTCGAGGAATCGGGCCACCCGATGACGGAATTCGTTCACGCAGTCCAGGACTACAGAGGCCGGCAATTGCCGCGCAGTGTCACGTTTGATGGACGTGCAACGACTACTGCAGTAGCTGGTGCAGATGCAAGCGTCTGCGGTCCAGCCCACCTCAACTGCGGTCTTCGACCGAACGGGAAACACCATGAACACTACCCACATCATTGCAGCCCTGACCTTGACCCTTGCGACGTTTTCTTGCGCTGCCGACGCCGTGAAAGCTTCCCCGACCCCAAGCCAAGGCCTCACCCGGGCCGAAGTGATTGCCGAGTTGTTCCGCGCCCGCCAAGCCGGCGAGATTGGCACGTACGGGGACTCTGATCGCACGTTCCGCAACTCAGCGATTCGGTACGAACCGTCCACGCTGACTCGAGCTCAAGTACAGGCTGAACTGCAACGTGCACGCAGTAGCGGCGAATTGGCGATCACCAGCGAGGTCTACGGCACAAATGTCGGCGCCACTCAGGCTCCAAGCAGGGTCCGTGCTGACGTTCTTGCTGAACGGCAAATCGGCGGCTTCAGCCGCGGCGGAAACCAGACAGGTGTTCCGCGCAACTAACTTCTGCGCAGCAATCCGAGTAAGGACCTGATCGCGAAGTCGTCTATGTCATTGGCAGTTGATCGACCGCGGCGCAAAAGTGCTGCCTGTTGGTTCGCAACTGCCCATAGACAGGAGTCGACGATTTCATGCCACCAACCAATGAGCGCAGCTTGGCCGCCGGCGTAGCACCTCAGCGTCCATCAGCCGGTGAGAGTAATAGCCACCAAGCAGACCTAGATTCAGTTCTGCCCAAGCTACGCCAAAGGCTTTTGCGACATGCTCGGTTCGCCCTGAACGACCCAAACTTAGCAGAGGATTTGGTTCAGGACACCTTGATCGCTGTGGTCGTGCAGCACGACCAGCGCCGTCGCGAGTCATCACTGACCACGTGGGCGACGGCCATCCTGAAGCACAAGGTTGCGGATTGGTATCGCTCGCCCCTACGCCAGCGTGCGGTCCAATGGACAGCTGACAACGAGTCAGACTCATCGACCACAGATCGCACATACGGCCCCGACGGCGGACACCTGATTGCTGGACCGACCTACCAGCAACCAGAGAGTCGCGAAGAGCAGCGGCAGATGATGTCAGCGCTAAAGTGCTGTGTGAGTAGCCTGCCACGGCAGACCGGCCGAGTTTTTATGATGCGTGAGTGGCTCGGCTTCGACAATGCCGAGATCTGCAGCCGGCTGAGTCTCAACGCGGACCACTGCCGAACGATTCTTCACCGGGCACGAATCGCCTTGCGAACTTGTATGGTGCAGTACTAGACAACTGGTGCGATCGGATGAATACCGTGCCCGTCGGTATGCGTGTGGCAGGGTTGCAGGCAAGCTCGCTAAGAAATCGACGGGTGCCGTAGAACGTATTCCTGAGCGGCGCGCATTCGCAAGACATCCCGTATCGAAGCGCTTCGGGCGGCGAACTCTCCTGGCACAGTTGCATCCGATGGGCTGACTGAAGAGTATTGGTGAATACGCGATCTTGTGCCGCCGCGCATCACACTCGCACATTCAGTGCCTCGAGTTTTTACTCAGTCCAGAGCCTTTCACCGTCGAAGGTGGCCGGACTCGGTCAAGTGTTCCTGCGAGAGCAACGCTCCATCTAGCTGAAGCGCTTCCCCCATCTTGATATGACCAGCAGCCGCTGGCATCTTGGTTAGCCCGAAGTCTGCGGCGTGAAGACGTCCTCACGGGCATCTGCTGGTTCACTCAAAGTATGTCCAGATGCCCGGTCTTGACCAGGATAGTCGCGCCGTGCCGACTGTACGGACTGTGCTGGCTCAAATGTGGCGAGCGCATCCAGGTGCCCTCTGGGTACGTGCCATGCTCATCCTCGAAGAGTCCCTCGAGGACTAAGATTTCCTCACCCCCGAAGTGCCGATGCTGGGCAAATACGGTACCGGGAGCCCAACGAACCAGCGCAGTATTTGAGCCGCCAGACCCCCACAGTGGCAGGACAGTCAAGCCCGGGACGAGGCCGGGAAACCATGTAGCGTCATTTGTGTTGACCACTACCCGAACTGAATCCTTAGGGTCAAGGTGCCTGAGTTTCACAAACAACGAGCAGCCCGTGTCGCTGAACGGGCGGTGTTGCGAGCCGGCGGGGTTCTTGATGTACGTGCCTGCGGGGTAGGCTCCGTGCTCGTCTTCGAAAACGCCCCGGAGGACATAAATCTCCTCGCCAAGGGCGTGCATGTGCGGCTCGAATGCGGCCCCGGGCGCAAAGTGCACAAGCGACGTCGCGCGCGCGACTTCCCCACCGGCCCGTTCGATGAGAACGCGACTGACGGTTTGAGCAGGCGACCCGACCCAAGGAAGCTCGAGCAAATTGAGGACCACTCGTTTGCCATGGTCAGCATTGACGCGAGTGTCCTCGCACTGGGCCTGTCGTGTGAATGAAGAGTACTCGTTCACTGTGCCCAAGGCGACTTGCGGCGCGTACATCTCGAGGCATTGTTGGTTGTTGACGTGCGTTGCAGCATTCATGTGGAGAAAGGGCTGGGGGCAAAGAGGGCTGCCATGGTCCGGTAGACCGTCGACGGCCCATCTTGATTGCTTTCCACTAGTTGGGGAGATTTCGCCCGGCCATTACGCCCCCGTCTACGTCCCAGATTGCCCCAGTGATCCAAGCAGCCTTTTCAGAAAGTAGGTAGGCGATAGCCTCAGCTACGTCTTCGGGGGTTCCAACCCTGCCAATGGGATGGAATGCGTTGAACGACTGGATCGTCGCGTGAACATCCTCGGCGGGGATGAAGCGCTCGTAGATGGGCGTCGACACGACCGCCGGCGACACTGCGTTCACGCGAATATTCTGCGCGGCGAGCTCCATGGCAAGGTGCTGAGTCAGCGAGTGGACCCCTGCCTTCGCCATCGAGTAAGCCGACGACGGTGTCGCTTGAATTGCCTGCTTGGCCCACATTGAGCCAACATTGACGATGGCGCCAGCTCTTCCAGCCGCGACAAGACGCGTAGCGAACGCCTGAGTGATGAAGAAGATGGCTCTGTTCAGAGCAGCGTACATCTCGAAGTCCTCGTGCGTATGCTCAAGGAACGCCTTGGGAAAGAAGACACCCGCGGAATTGACCAGTAGGTCGAATGGCTCACTAGCTTCCGCGATGGCATGCACCACCTGGTTCAGACCGGAGGCTAGTGCCAGGTCGGTGCTGATGGCGCTGGCGGCGCCAACGGGAGGAAGGGCGGTGAGTGCTGCCTCAGCCTTGTCAGTGCGTCGCCCTACGAGGACAGCAGTGCCGCCACGTTCTAGAACAGAGCGAGCGACGGCGAGTCCAATGCCGCTGGTCCCGCCGATGACAAGCAACTTCTTGCCTTTGAAATGATCGTCCATGTGTATCCCGCGAATGGTTATGGGGGCTTGTCGAAGAATGGAACTGGATGCGCCGTTTGGCGACGCAACGCTGTCGGACGTCGCGCGTCAGCTATTCGCCCGCGAGCGCGAGCAGTCGGTCGAGCTCTCCTTGAAGATCAAGCCGATTCAAATCGTCGAACCCTCCAAGGTGGCGTCCTGCGACAAAGACTTGCGGGACGGTTTTCGCTGACGGCACTCGAGCCACCATAGCCGCGCGATTGCTGGCATCGCTGACGCTCAACTCCAAGTACTTGACCCCCTTCCGCTCCAGCAAAGCCTTAGCCCTGTGACAGTAGGAGCAATACTGACCGGTAAATACTTCAACCAGAGGAGCCAGTTCTGTTGAGGGATTCATACATTCATCCTTGCGCGTTGTTGTGCAGCCCAGCACATGTCGGTAGAGGCATTCGCAGTGCAGTCAAAATGTAGACTGCGACAAACTCGCCGGGGATACCGGACGTCTCGTATGCATGCGCGTTCATCTCGTCCGGCAAGGCGACCACCGCCTCTCGCGTGTATTTGGTGCCGGTCTTAGGGACAGTCTTGTCTGTCTGTCGCTGTGCCAGAATGACATTTAACCCATGGCACTTCCTAACCCTTCGTCGGCGACAACGGCCCGAGAACGCATCCTTTACACGGCGGCTGGCCTTTTCTACCGGGAAGGCGTGCGTGCGGTCGGCATTGACAGAATCATTGCCGAAGCGGCGACCGCAAAGGCGACCTTTTACAGGCACTTCAAGTCCAAGGATGACTTGGTGCTCGCCTACTTATACATGCGCCACGACCAGTGGATGCATTGGTTCGCAGGGAGTCTGGAGCGCGCGTGCGCACGCCATGGCCCCTCCTTTGAGCGAGTTGCCTATGTGCTGGGCGAGTGGTTCCGCGAGCCCGATTTCCGTGGCTGCAGCTTTATCAACGTGCTAGCCGAGGGCGTACCCACGGGTGAAGTTCTCAGCCTGGTTCAGAGCCACAAAGAAGACCTTCAGGACTCACTTGAGTCCCTTGCCCGCTCCATGGGCCACTCCAGCCCCACCGCGACGGCTGAGGAAGCGATCATGGTTGTCGAGGGGGCCATCGTGCGTGCGCAGATGACCCATGACGAGGCCGTCGTCGTTGTCGCGGCCCGCCTGCTGAGGAAGCTCGACACGCGGTCTTAGTTCTCGCCGGTCAGAGGCCGAGGCCGCTCAGGCCAGGGTGGTCGTCGGGGCGTCGCCCCAGCGGCCAATGGAACTTTCGCTCCCTCTCCGGTATCGGCAAATCGTTGATACTCGCAAAGCGCCTCACCATCAGTCCCTGCGAGTTGAACTCCCAGTTTTCGTTGCCATAGCTGCGGTACCACTGGCGAGAATCGTCCCGCCACTCGTAAGCGAATCGAACTGCGATGCGATTGTCGGTGAACGCCCACAACTCCTTGATGAGCCTGTAGTCCAACTCGATCAACCACTTGCGCTGCAGGAACTGCCGCACCGCTGCTCGCCCCACAGGGAACTCAGCGCGATTGCGCCAAGTCGTGTCCTCGGTATAGACCAGCGACACCCGCTCTGGGTCTCGCGAGTTCCATGCGTCTTCGGCAAGGCGAACCTTTTCGGTTGCCGATTGCAGGGTAAATGGGGGCAGCGGCGGACGGGATTGCATTGAGAACTCTCCTAGATGGAATCACAGGATGACCGGCCCTGCATCACATTTCAAGCGGCGGACACGGTCGCGAACAGCGAACTGAAATCGACGTCCCGGCGGACGGCTTCAACGTCAACCACGGAACCATCGAAATGGCATGCTAGCAAACACAGACAGGTCTGTCTTTATTCAATCATCTCAGAAACTTGATTGAGGCCTCGGCGCGCCAACATGTGTCGAGGCTTTCTAGGCAAATTGTTGAGTGCCATCGCGAGCGCAGGAGCAGACTCGGTGCCCACCCAGGAGCGGCGGCAGCCCCGGTCTCCGCCAGAAGTGATTTCGCGAGAGGCGTCCTCCGTGCCCTCGGCACCGTTTCGGCAGCGTAGTCACAACGGCATCGCCGTCGTTTTCAGACTAGGTGTTCTCGTTGGTCATGAGGTCGCCCCTCTGTCCACCGAAATCCGACTCGAGACGGTCGGACAACACGACGAGACGACGGGTATCGAAGCAAGCCCTTGTCCAATCGCCGAATTGGCTATAACTGTTGCAGCCCCCTTGAATCACCACGAAAGGTAGTCAGATGTCTTCAGTTATTGAGCCCACTAGCGAGGAGGACGCTCGGTCTATTCTCGCTGGGTCAGGTACCCCGACCCTTGTCGATTTTTCTGCAACCTGGTGCGGCCCCTGCAAAGCCCTGGCCCCGGTACTGGAGGCGTTCGCAAACGAGCGCGCCGGATCTCTGAAGGTGGTGAAGATGGACATCGACCAGTTCTCAACGTTGGCCGGTGAAGTTGGCATCCGCAGCGTGCCCACGCTAATGGTCGTCAAGGACGGAAAGGTCCTCGCGGCTCGCTCCGGCTCCATGCCGAAGCCAATGCTTGCATCGTTCGTTGACGGAGCTCTCTCCTAGTGTCCCGTCCCGTTAGTGCTTAGGCACACAAACGCCGTAGGTCGAGGCATCCATGGAGATGCCTCACACCTAGCGCGAACGGTTGTGTAGCCAGCGCCTGGGCACCATCGAGCGGGTGTTTTCCAGTATTTGGCACAACAGACGCTCGAGTCGCTTCACGCTCCGTGGCCGGGACAAGGGCCACACGCTGTGGCGGTTTCCCTGCATGGTGCACAACGTCCAGAGCCTTGCCCGCAGCGGCTGAAGTTAAGCGCTGTGGACCCTTTGGGCTGATCCTGGCTGAGGGCGCGTGATTGCGCCGAAGACGCGAGCCATCATCCATTCGTCCACGCACAACGATGAAGCCCTGCAAGCATGCAACGCCGGCCCGTGGGACTGGTTTCTTCACAGCTTCGTTAGGCCTCAGACCATGAAGGTCACCTCGAAGGGCATGTACAAGATTCTTCGTGATGCTTTGGCGCCAACGCTGCGGGGCAACGGTTTTAAGCGCACATCCGGGGGAATGCTCGGCTGGTACAAACCTGTTGAAGGGCGCTATCTGACGGTTTGGTTCCAATGCGACAAATATGGCTGGTTCCAAGAATTCGGCTCCAAGCTGACTCTTGAGATGCAGGTTGCGGACGATCCGCGCCCAGGGTATGGCCGGCTCTTTGATCGCGAACGTTTCGCCTCTTTCCTGACGGACGCTGACCTTGAAATCGTTCGCGCACTAAACAACGATGTCATTCGCTCCCTACCGGCACCGTCTCCACGCAGTCCCGTCTTCCTCCTTGGTGAGGAGGGACAAAAGTGGTTCATGTCCGACTATCAACTGCACTTAGAACCATACCCAAGGAATCAAGACGTTTGGTTGCACTATTTCACGCCCGAGCACGTGGAAACTTGGGCCGCATTCTTCTTAGATCGCATCCTACTTGTCGGTTACGCATTCGTTGCTTGTGTCAAAGGTGAGGCCCATGACAAGCAACCTGACGGCTAACGCCTACAAGAGCTTCCCGCCGCGTCATCATCATCACGTTGGAGTCTTCTCTTCAAGACCTGCCCCTGGCCGAAGGTCATTGCGCACGCCGACGTGATGAAAGCCCCAAGTGAGACGGACTGTCACTCTGCGCACGGCCTATCTGTGAACCAGAGCGTGCGGACGCGCATTGCCGGAACCTGGGTGTTCTTGTCCTCAGTCCGCCCTCTTCAATATGGCTGCTGGCTGAAGATCGGCGCCATCGATGGTGCTCGCGGAATACTCAATCAGCTGATGCCCGGCGCATCCAATGCGTCACCACCAAGACTCCGGGTCAGTTCGATTTCGATCGTTTGCTTCGTCTAAGCCGCTCCTTGGTGCATAACCTGGCCACCGGCCACTAGCAAGCCAGGCCTTGCCCATATGTCCGTCAGCAGGGCCACTACGTCGATTGAACGAAATCGGGCTTGTCGTGCCACGCGTTGAGCCAAGGGCCATCTGACGTGATGACCCGTTTGAAAAGGACGCCGCGCGCGGCGTCACGTCAAGTGGTTTTGCCGTCGGCGTGAAAATCACGAATGCAGAAGCTCCTCTGGCAGCCTCTTGAGGAATGTCTTGAACGGCCGCGTCGTCCCTAGGCCGCGCGACACCACGAGACTGCCCTGCAAACCAACCATAGCCTGCTCGGCTCGAGTTCGCGCACTTGGGCGATCTAATCCTGCCTCACGCAGGACTGATGAGAGCGCAGTCACCCACTCATCAATCAGACCCCTGATAGGCGGGCCGAAGGAGCGCACTGCCCGCCGTCCCATGGACATCGCGTTCAGCAAGCAGTCTTGCTCCCCCCCCGAGTAGAACTCGTCAAGCAGGCGCACCATACGCACGACTCGGTCCTGCGGAGAAATGCTCGAGCAACGAAGCGGGGCTAGGAGATTCTCTTCGAGCCAATTCGCCGTGTGCTGCAGGACTTCGTGTGCCATCTGCTCCTTCCCTCCTGGGAATCGGTGGTACAGGCTGGCTTTGCGCAGCCCAGTCGCCTCAGCAAGCATAGACAGCGTTGCTCCCTCGTAGCCCACGTCGCGAAAAACATTGCCAAGCCTTTGCAAAAGCTCGGCCTCGCCTACCGAAGTCTTCCGTCCCAAGTGACCTCCCGCAGTATTCGTACTTAACGTTTCAATCTTTAGACCATTCGTCCAGAGCCCGTTGACTGTCCTACAGTTGCGCTGGCATCCTTACTTTACCGAACGTTCGGTAATTATCAACCCTTCCATTTCCCTGGAGAAGAACATGTCCAAGACTGCAATCGTCGTGTATTCCGACCCGAAATCTGGCTCCGAAGAGGCGCTCGGCCGCCTGTTCAACGCACTGTTCGTTACGTACGAGCTGCAAGAGAAGAAGCAAGAAGTCGCACTGATTTTCCAAGGCGCTGGCGTTCGCTGGGCCAGCGAACTGGTCAAGCCGACCCACCCTGCGCACACGCTGTACGCTGCTGTGAAGGACCGAGTGACCGGCGTGTGTGGCGGCTGCGCAGACGTGTTCGGTGCCACCGAAGACATCAAAGCCGCCGGTGGCAAGCTGGTCTATGAGAAGGCTATTCCCGGCACTTCCGGCATCGTCGACCTGTCGAAGTACCTCGACAGTGGATACCAAATCCTGAACTTCTAAGAAGCTTGCAGGGCGGACTGAGATCAGGCCGCCCCTTCCACACGGACGACCTATGGACGAACAATTCCACGCCGGCGAGATTGCGCTCCAAGAGCAAACCGGAGAGCGCGACAAAGCCATCCTGAACGGACGGATGATTGTCGACGCGGTCCCTACTGCGGCGCGAGCGTTCATTGGCCAGCAGACTTATTGCGCCGTGGCATGGGCCGACAACGAGGGCGCTCAGTGGGTCGCTCTACTAGAGGGGCCAAAAGGCTTTGCGCAGAGCGCGCCAGATGGCAAAAGCCTATTTATCCAAATCAGTGGGCATTCAAGGCCAATCCCTCTCGATGCCGTCTCCTTCCAGACCAACCAGAAAGTGGGTCTACTGTTCATCGAGCTCGGAACACGTCGACGCCTTCGTGTCAATGGCGCTGTGGCAGAAGCTGGCAGCGATAGCTTTAGTGTGGCCGTCGAAGAGGCCTATCCGAACTGCCCCAAGTACATACAAAGGCGCTCAGCCACTGCTCTTCAACCGGCCTCTTTGCCCTCAAACCCAGTACATGACCTTTACGGTACAGGCGTGCCAGGCGACATTGATGCCTGGCTAGAGAAGACCGACACGATGTTCGTAGCTAGCGCTCATCCCGAACGGGGTGCTGACTGCTCACATCGCGGAGGCAAGCCGGGATTCATGAAGTTTGTGGATGGCGAAATTCGCATCCCGGACTATCCGGGCAATTCCATGTTTGGGACGCTGGGGAACATCAGTGTGAATCCAGCCACTGGTCTGTGCCTACTCGACTTTGAGCGAAATCTGCAGCTCCACCTGACCGGGAACTCGACCCTTCAATTCTCGACAGCCGCTGACAGCGAAACGGCTGGCAGTGGTCGATGGTGGACTATGCGCGTTCATAGCTGGGTCATATCACCGCTTCTCGCTCATACGCAGTGGGAGTTGCAAGAACTGTCACCAAACAACCCTTAGCCCATGCAATTCGTCGTAGTCAACAAGACGCTGGTCGCCACCGACGTCGTACAAGTTACGCTAGGCGCGGCCGACGGGAGTCGCCTTCCGTCGGCCTACCCGGGCTCGCACATCGTCGTCATGCTCAAGGGGCTTGAACGGCGCTACTCTTTGACATCGGCAGACGTCGACCACTACAAGATTTGCGTGCAACGGGCTAGGCCAAGCCGAGGCGGGTCTGACTATCTGCATGACACGATCAAACGTGGTGACATCCTGCAGGTGGAGGGTCCCTTCAACGGCTTCCCAATGTCGTCCGGGGCTACCCACAGCGTACTTCTCGCCGGCGGAATTGGCGTCACCCCCTTCTTTTCGATGGCTCAGGAGTTGCGGCGTAGAGGCGCTAGCTTCGAAGTGCACTATGCGGTGCGCTCGCGCGACCGAATGCTCCCTACTGATCAGCTTGGCAGTGAGCTGGCCGTTTACGTCGACGACGAAGGTACGGCAGTCGACCTTGCGCGAGTCTTTGCGGACGCTCCGGCAGGCTCAACGTTCTACGGCTGTGGGCCCCGCGGCATGCTGGAGGCTATGCGAGCGGCTGCGCGTGATCACGGCACTCCGGCCGTTTCGGTACGAATGGAAAGCTTCGGTGCAGCCCAGCGTGCCAACGACGAGCCAATCGAGCTCCGCCTAGACACAAGCGACGTCACCATTCGAGTTGAGCCTGGTCAGTCCATTCTGCAGGCATCTCTCGACGCGGGAGTCTGGGCTACCTATGAGTGCAATCGTGGAGAGTGCGGATCTTGCTACGTCCGCGTCTTGGAGGGAACAGTCGATCACAGGGACGTCTGTCTCAATTCAGCCCAGCGGGCTACGGGAATGTGCCCCTGCGTTTCGTGGGCCAGCAGCGCGCGTCTTGTGCTTGACCTCTAGGCGGCTTCACCTCCCAGTACAGGACTGAAGGAGAAAGAAAATCCGCACTCCTGCCTGCATCGAGCCACTCCAATCAGATTCCCAACGAGCCTGGATACGCAATCGCTTTGGTACTCCGCTGAAACACCCCAGCACCCTGTCCGCATGAGTCCGCCCATTCGCCTCGCCTCGCGGGCTACCCACCTTTGTTCATAGGTCCGCTATGCCCCACGCATTTGCAACTATTGCTTTCACCCCGTCAGTCAAAGCCGCCCAACTCCGAGAGGGCAGTCGCGACAGCTATGCACACGGCTTCGAATTTGATGGCCCGACCGTGAGTCGGGAGCTCGGAGACGCAGAGGCGACATTCATCGCTGCGCAGCGAAGCTTCTACATGGCGACCGTGTCTGAGACCGGCTGGCCCTACGTCCAACATCGCGGTGGTCCCAAAGGATTCTTGAAGGTCCTAGACGAACGCACGATCGCCTTCGCCGACTTCGCCGGGAACCGCCAGTTCGTGACTGTCGGGAACCTCTCCGCCAGCGACAAGTTGTCCATCATCCTGATGGATTATGCGCATCGAGTGCGTTTGAAGATCTTCGGACGTGCACAGGTCCATGATCTCTCAAATGGCGACCTGCTTTTGCAAGCACATTTCGAAGCCGGATACAAAGCGGAGCCGCAGCGTGTTGTGTCGATAACCGTTGATGCGTTCGACTGGAACTGCCCGCAGCACGTTCCACTGAGGATTGACTTCGAACACGTAGAGGCTCTGCTACGCGAGCGGGACGCGAAGATAGCTGCTTTGCAGGCCCAGCTTTCCGCCGTAAGCCCTTGAGGCTGGAACTCGTGAGATTGAACAGACGGGGCGCTTCAACGCCTCCTGCTCTGTTTTCCAGGGAATGCGCCAGAACGACTCGGGGTGACCTGCGCTCCAGACGCTGCTGGCCACTAAGGTCTAACCAGTTTCCGAAGCGAGCGCCGCAGAGTGTGGCGCTCGAGCAAGGCTGCAGCGCCAGCCGCAAATACCGGTCATCCTCACCGATGAACCGTCATATGTCGAGCTCTCAGCACACCGCAGCAAGGCGGATAGAGCTGCGACATCGCCTCATACTATGGCTGCACAATGAGTCGGCGCCTTACGCTATCAGTTGGAGACTGGGCTGGCATGACGGCGCGTTGGCGTGCGCATCAGGACGAACTCCTCCGCCGCGGTTGGGTGAACGGCAATGGTCTTGTCAAAGTCAGACTTGTTCGCACCGCAAGACAGGGCGACCGCCAAGCTCTGAACAATTTCCGGCGCGTCGCTGCCCATCATGTGAACGCCCAACACCTTGTTGCTCAGCCCGTCGACAACCAGCTTCATGTAGGTCCGCGAAGGACTGCCGGCAAACGCGGACTTCATCGGTCTGAAATCCGCCTCATAGACGTCGATCGGTCCGCCGCGCATCGCTTCCTGCTCGTTCAAACCAATGCTGGCAAGCGGTGGATCCGTAAATACAGCGCTGGCTACGAGCCGATGATCCACGCGCCGCTCTGAGCCGGCAAACGCCCTGTCTGCAAATGCCCGACCTTCGGCAATTGCCACGGGCGTCAGGCAAATGCGATCCGTCACGTCACCAACGGCCCACACGTTTGCCGCCGTCGTGCGGCTGTCTTCGTCCACCAAAATTGCCCCTTTGTCGTTCAGGCGCACGCCAGCGTTCTCCAGCCCTAGGCCCACCGTGTTCGGGTGTCGGCCGGTTGCGTTCAACACCAGCTCCGCGCGCAACAGGCCACCGTCCGCGCGGTGCAGTACCTGCCCGCCATATGCACCAGGCAGGCGCTCCAATTTGGTCATGCCCGCGCCGCCCTCCAAGACAATCCCCCGAGCTTTGAAGGACTCGGCGAGGCGGCGACGGAGATCCTCATCGAATCCCCGCAGAGGCAGGCGATCCCGGTAGGCCATGGTGACCTTGCACCCTAGGCCGGCCAAGATACTCGCGAACTCAACGGCGATGTAGCCGCCGCCAATCACCAAAATCGAGTCGGGCACCGCTTGCAACGCCAATACGTCGTTGGAAGTCATGGCCCTAGCCAAGCCATCGAAGGCGCCTGCGCTGGCGGAACCGCCGGTGGCTACAAGAATCCTGTCAGCGCTGAGCCGTTGATCACCAATGCGAACAACTCCTCCTCCTTGCAGCACGGCCGCACCATGAATCAGACTCACTCCGGATTCAGCGAGAAGCCCTTCATAGACGGACTCCAGCCTGCTGATCTCCCTCTCCATGGATTCAGCCCACGCAGCCATGTCGAATCGAGCGCTATCGACAAGCCAGCCATAGCCGGCAGCCTCCTTGAACAGGCCCGCATAGCCTGAGGCATACATCATCAGCTTTTTGGGGATGCATCCACGAATAACGCATGTGCCGCCGACGCGGTCGGACTCGACGATAGCAACGTTGGCGCCATGCGCCGCCGCACGGCGTGCTGCCGCGACACCACCAGAGCCTGCCCCGACAACCAGCAGGTCAAAATTTTGCTTAGTCAAGTTCGCTCCTTGGGGCGCCCACAACACAACAGGGCGGGCATCGCAGCCCGCCCCGGTTCACCGATCAGTCAGCAACTAGGCTCAAAGCGTCTTCGGAACCTTGTCCTTCAGCTTGGGCCAGATGCTGTTGGCTTGGCTGATATTGCCAGGCACATTGTCGAGCCAGCGTTTTTGAACATCCTTATTGACGTTCAGGTACAGCTTCCCGTCAACCACCCTCCAGGCCTGCGGATCAACGTCGAGCTTCTTCTCCAGTGCAACGCCCATGGCACAAAATCCGCCGAATGCGGGCGCATATTTGCCGGGATTGGCCGAGAACGCGTCGCGGTTCGCTGCAGAACTGAAGCGATAGGTGGCTCCGTCGTACTGCGCCGTGAACTGTTCTTTGCCTGCCTGAGGGCCACCGGTGCCGAAATAGGAGACGGGGTCGTAGCCCTTCAGCGCCAAGCCCTTGCCATCAATGTTGATCGCGCTGGCCGAGTTTTCGTCGTAAGCCAGCGCCGTGGTGGGAACGGCCGCTGTCATGCTGACTGCGAGGGCCAAGATGCCAAAGAATTGGCGGCGCGGCATGCTGAGTTTCAAGTTCATTAGATGCTCCTGTATTGGTTCAATGGGCGATTGCGTTGGATCAGCAATGCAATGGGGTCTTGCAGCTGACTCAGGCCAATGTATGGCCCATTCTGATAAATTTGGACATCAAATGTGCCAATCTATCAACCGAACGTCTCGAACGCATGGATCGCCTGTCTCTTTTGTTGAATCGCTACTCCCTGACCGCCGGAGTCTTCTACACCGGGCAGATATGCGGCGCGCACGCCTTCGCGCACGATGCCCAGCGCGGCCATGTGCATCTGATCCGTCGAGGGCCGGTCACCTTTATCGATGAAAATGGAGGCAGCATCGCCATTGAAGAGCCGACCTTGCTCTTCATGCCCCGACCGGACGAGCATCGCCTGGTAACGGATGAAAAAGCGGGGGCTGATGTGGTCTGTGCCACCATCCAGTTTGGCGCCGGCGGTAGGAATCCCATCACTGACTCCCTGCCCGCCGTCGTGCTCGTGCCTTTGAAAGACTTACCAGGCGCTACCGCGCTGATGTCCTTGATCGACGACGAGGCTTTTCTTAAGCAGTGCGGGCAGCAGGCTTCGCTGGACAGACTGTGTGAGTTGCTGCTGATCAGGCTGCTTCGGTACTGCCTTGATCGCGGATTGACCCAGGGCGGAGCTATGGCCGGCCTTGCGGATCCCCGGTTAGCGAAGGCCTTGTCACGAGTTCACGACGAACCGCAACTTCCATGGGACCTGAACCGGATGGCCCAGTTGGCAGGTTTGTCACGCGCGCGCTTTGCGGCGCACTTTAAGCAAGTGACCGGCGATACGCCGGCCGATTATCTAGTGTCCTGGCGCATAGCGCTTGCGCAGACATTGTTGCGAAAAGGACGTGCAGTCAAACTTGTCGCCATCGACGTTGGGTATGGCAGTCAAAGTGCCCTGACGCGAGCCTTCGTTCGCAAAGTTGGTCAGGCCCCAGGTGAATGGCTGCGAGCAAATTCGCCTCAAGACAAAACGAACGCCTGAGCATTTCAAGACGTTGGGCAATGACGCTGCGACGTCCGGTACACACAGCTTGAGGTTGGATCCTTACGATGACTTGGCGGCTGCTCCTAATGCTTTGACAGCCTTCGCCACTCCATCTTCGAGGTACCCTCAATGTCTGCCCAACCCATTCTTCACTCCCTGCGCGCGATCGACCCGACTGGTGCACAGGGCCCCCAGAAGGACATCCTCGATCAGGCAGTCAAACAAGTGGGCTTCCTGCCGAACATGTATGCCAACATGGCCAATGCGCCGGCAGTGCTAAGCACCTATCTGCATGGCTATGCGCTCTTCCGTTCAGAGTCCGGACTTGCACCCGCCGAACAAGAGGTCATTTTCTTGGCTGTCAGCCAAGTCAACGGCTGCAACTATTGCACTGCGGCGCATAGCATGCTCGCAGACAAGAAGTCCGGTATGCCCGCGCCTGTGTTGGCTGCGATTCGCGCCGAAGCGCCGATACCGGACGGGAGACTCGCTGCGCTGCACACACTGACCGTCGATATGGTCAGGACACAGGGCAGGCCATCGGCAGAGACTGTGAAAGGCTTCCTCGCCGCGGGCTTCACGGAACAGCATTTCCTCTACATTGTGTTGGCGATCGCCGTCAAGACGCTCAGCAACTACAGCAACCACGCATTCGCAACGCCGGTAGATGATGTGTTCTCCGCCTACAGGGTCGACTGAAATGCGCTGGGAAGAGCCGGGCTGTTTGGTCGAGGCTCGGCCGCGAGCATGCCCGCTTAGGCAGACTCTCGGCTGCAATTCCTGCTGAAACCAAGCTCAACCGTCCTTGGCTCGGACGGGTAGCCCCGTTGGGCTTGGTGTGCGTCAGCGCCAGAGTTTCTCCGGCATCACGACACCGAGTGGGGATTTCCTGTCACCGCGTGGCGTCGCAACACGGCGTGCCAGCGGTGCCACCACCAGACAAAGCATGCCAGCAGCCCCAGCCCGACATGCGCCCAGCCCGCGGCCGCGTGCACCGGGTCGGGGATCAGGTAGTAGAGCCCATAGGCCAGCAGCACGGTCAGTGCCAGCGTGGCACTGAGCCACAGGCCGGTGCCGCGTTGGCTGGCCCGGCCACCGCGGCCGCTCAGGCGCCAGCCTGGAAGCAGATGGCTGCTGGCCAGCATTCCCAGGCCAATGAGCGTGAACATGCTGGACAGACCGTGCAGTCGCATCATCCAGGCCTCGCCCGTAGGCGGCAAAGCCTCAGCGTCGCGGCCGTAGTGCAGCAATAGCCAGAGCAGGCCGCTCAGCAGCAGCAGCACGAAGCTGGTGTAGAGCCAGCGCTTCTGCCAGCGTGGAATTCTGAGAGCGTGGTGACGCATCGATGCTCAGGGGCGGGGATCGGCGTGCCAGGCCCAGGCCTGGGCTTGCAGCCGTTCGAGGAGGGCGGATTGTCCCTCATGCCCGAGCGCCGCCAGCTTGCACAAGGCATCGGCCCACAGCGCACTTGGCGCGGCGACCGCCACCTGCACATCCAGACCGGGGCGCGCGCCATGCAGCCGGCTGCGGCAGCCCGGGCCGTAGTAGCTGCTGGCAAAGGCGCCATCAGCCAGGCTGCCAATATCGCGCAGGCCGCCATGGCGGTCGTCGCGCAGGCGCAGCGGCAGCGCTTGCACACCGAACACGCGCAGATCGCCACCGGCGTTCACCGCCGCCCAGCTGCAACCCGCGCGACGCAATTGGGCGATCACGCGGTCCACCACAAAGCCCTTGGCAATGCCGCCCAGATCCAGCCGGGTACCGATCGAGGTCTTGCGCAAGCGCCCCCCGTGGGTGAGCTGCCAGCCCCAGCAGCCGCTGCCCTGGCTGAGATCGAACGCACCCTGGGTGCGCTCCCGTAGCCAGGCCGCCACGGCCAGTAAACGCTGGGCAGGCGGCCCGAGAGACAGGTCTTGCCCAACAGGCAAGGCGTTGAAGCGCGCGACGTCGCTGGCGGGCTCGAAGCGTGAGAGCTGGGCCTGCAGCCGCGCGACCAGCTCGAAGCCAGCCTGCAGGGCCGCCGCGCCGGCGCTTGCATCGGCATGCCGCAGGCTGATTTCCAAGAGGGTACCCAACCAGGGCTGAGCGCGGCGTTGCAGCAGCTGCATGTCAGCCGAGGCGGCCGCTGCGGCGCGCCTGTTCCACTACCGCGACGATGCGCTTCACGCCCTCGGTAACATGCGCACAAGAGAGCGTGGCGCCGGAGACATTGGCGATGTCCTCGCCCAGCTTGATGGGGGCGCCCTGGGCCTTGCCGACGAACTGCTTGCGCCAGGCAGCGCTGCGGATCTCATGACCATGGCTTTCGCGGTAGGCCAGGATCTCCAGGCCGCGTAGCCTGCCATCGGCGCCCACACCCACCGCATAGCTGATGAGCTCGAATTTGCCCAGCACCTCGTCGGCCACCATCACACCCAGCAATTCACGGCCCTTGTAGGCCAGGCGCAGCTGCCAGCGCGCGCTGCGCGGCTTCACGCCCAGGGCGGCGATGGCCTGCAACTGCGCCACGTCAAGCTGCCAGTCCTGCAACTCAAAGCGGTCGGCCTCGGCAAAGATCAGCTTGGCGGCAGCCTCGGCCGTCATGTAGTCCACCGCAAAAGCGCTGGTGGGCGCCAGGGCCATGACGCTGTAGGCGGCAAGCGCCAGTCGCATCAGAAGCTCCAGCCCAGGCCGAGGTTGAAGCGGTTCAGATCCTTGTTGAGTCGGAAGCGCTGCAGATCAGCCTTCAGAACCACACCGGGAGCGAACTCGAAATTGGCGCCCAGGGTGAGTGCACGTTCGCTGTCGCTGGCCTCGGGCGTCAGGCCGGCACCCAGCTCGGCAAAGCGGCTGGCGGTGTTATATCGCTCCCAGCGGGCAAAAGGCTTGAGTACATACGTGCCTTGCTCCCAGAGCTTGTAGGCGGCCTGCAGATAGGCGCCGTCGAAGCGCGCCGGTATCAGGCTGTCGCCGCCCACCAGGGGCAGGTTGAGTGTGGCGGTTTTGGAAATGCTGCCGCGACTGTAGAGCGCTGAGAGGTCCCAGCGGCCTGGCGTCCAGCGTGCACGCAGGTCCCACAGCGTGATACGTGCGCTGGTGGCTTGCTGGCCATGCGTTGCTTGTCCGGTAAAGATGCTGGCGCCCAACTGCAGGCCCGGGATGCCGCGGTAATTGGCTGCACCGAACAAGGCCAAGTCGCGCGAACGCGCCAGCGCCAGCTCCTGGTGGATGGAGCCCAGGGGCGATTCGCGGCCCTCGCTGCTGGCGGCGTCCCATTTGTTCAGATCGAAGCCGGTGGAGATGCCTGCCTGCAGGGTCCAGCCGCTGTCCAGCTGTCCCACCAACTGGATGCCGCCCTCGCGCCAGGTGCTAGGGATGATGGCGGTTTCGACGAAGTTGCGCTCCACGCCGTAGTAGGCGGTGGGTTCATGGTTCTCGTTCAAGAGGCCCAGGGGCATCAGGAACAGGCCTCCGCGCAGAGCCCAGTTGGGGTGGAATTGATGCTCCACATAGGCCTGTTCGATCGCCACCTCGCCGGCGTCGCCCGCGGAGGCAACCGCATGCTCGACCTCAATCTCGGTGACGACCTTGGTCTTGGCGTCGAAGCGGTGTTGAACCCCGAGTACCAGGCGGCGCAGGTCAGCCTGGGCATCCTTGGCGCTGTTGTTGGGCCGGTTGTAGTTGAGTTCGGCGTAGCCGCCCATGACGGTGCGGGGTTGGGCAGCGGGGGGCTCGTCCGGGAGGGTGGCCATGGCGGGAGCCAGGGGCTGAGTGGACGAAGGTGCAGGCGATGCCTTGGCGGCTTGCTGCACTTGCGCCAGTTCGGCGCGCAGCTTGCCCAACTCCGCAGCCAATTGGTCAACGCGGCGCAAAAGCTCTTGCTCGCTGGCGGTCTGGGCCTGGGCCGTGCCCATGGCTAGCATCAGGCTCATGCTGAGGGTGCTCAGCAACAGCGGCGCGCGGGTGATGTTCAGGTTCATGTCGAAGTCTCAGGTAAAGAATTGAAATCGGGGTGGGGCTCTTCAATGCGCGTCGTCAAGCGTGCGCAGGAAGGCCAGCAGGTCGTCGATCTCGGCCTCGTTGAGCGCCGGTGCCTGGCCGGGCTGGCGGTTGTAGGGGCCTTCGCTGCGGTTCACATTGCCACGCAGTTCCGGCGGCATGTCGTTGAACTTGTCGATGCTGCCGTCAGGCAGGCGTGGATACCACTTCTCGGGGCTGGTATCGCGCTGCACATAGAAGCTCAGCACCTCGCGCAGGTCGGTGAAACGGCCGTTGTGGAAGAAGGCCTTGCGCTGGGCCACATTGCGCAGCGAGGGCACTTTGAAGGCGCCACACAGATCGCGCCGTGCTGCCAGGTCGCCACCCTCGCGGGCGCACAAGCCAAGGTCGTAGAAGCTGGCATCTGCATTCTGTGCCAGCGCCATATTGCGCGGCACGCCCAGCGCGTCGTAGCTAAAGTCGGTGAAGAGCGGGAAGCTGCCGTCGGCGCCCTTGGCCGAAGGGTGGCAGGCGGCGCAATTCCCCTTGTCCCTGGCGTTGAAGAGGGCCAGGCCCCGCAGCTCGGGCTCGCTCAAGCGCACGCGGCCGCGCAGGAATTCGTCGTACTTGCTGCTGAAGGCGCGCAGGCGCGCGTCCTCCAACTGGAAGGCCTGCAGGGCCAGCTGTATACGCGCCAGCGCGTCGGCGGGACGCTGCAGGATGTCGGCTCCGAATTCCTGCTTGAAGGCGGCCAGATAGGAAGCCTTGGCAAGGCGCGCGACCAGTTCGTCGGCACTGGCGTTGGCCATCTCCTTGGGATTGAAGAAGGGCTTGCCGGCTTGGTCCATCAGGCTGGTGGCGCGGCCGTCCCAGAAGAAGCCGCCATTGGGCGTGCCCTCGGCGTCGAAGCCAAAGGCCTTGTTCGTCGCCAGGTAGCGGATGCTGGGCGAGGTGCGTCCACCTTGCAGTTCCAGCGCCACGCCGCCGGGCTCGGTGACGCCGGTGCTGCGAGGGCCGGCATGACCAGCTTCGGCGGCATGACAGCTGGCGCAGGACTGGCGGCCCGAGGCCGACAGCGAGACATCGTTAAAGATCTTCTCGCCCAGGATGGCGCGGGCGCTGAACGAGCCGGATTCGGCGGGGGGGCTATCGGGCGCCGAGGCGCCGCCACCGCAGGCTTGCAGGGCCAGAGAAAGCAAGGTGGCAAGGGTGGCCTTGCCGCGGCGACACAGCGACTTCTTCGGAATGTTGTTCATGGCAATCATCTATGCGATTGCTAATGATAACAATTCCTATTTAGCTTTTCGTGATGAGGCGCAAAGTGAGATGAACTTAGGGCGCCTCCTTTGCATCTTGCAAAGCGCCATGACAAAGTCCGCCTGGATTGCCTGGCCTAAATCCTGGAAAAGCTCGCCACGGTGCTGACGCTGGACACCGATTCGGCGGCCCTGGCCTCGACTGCCAACCATTCGCTACAACAGCCCAGCCGCCTGTGCGCCGCTTTCCGGGCACGCGACCGGCTGAAGCTGTACCTCAGTCTGTTGCAGGCAATTGCTTGCATTCGCTCTCACGCCCGCGCTAGCCGCAAAGTCCGCCTTGCCTGCTCCCAGTTACGGGTGGCTGCTCCGCGCGAACGTCAAAGACGCACAACCCTCGTTCGAGCCGACTCCCACCAGCCTGGCACTCGCGGCTCAGTTCAAGCGCTATGAGCGGCAGCTAGCGGGCGGCGAGTTCGTCAATGCAACTAAAGGCCTTAGCTGCGGCCCTGCCAGTCGATACGGTGAGGGCTGGTCAAGGCTGGTTGCTGCTGTTCGCGCCAGGTCTGACTGCTGACAGCTACCGACCCGTTGCAGACCTTCAGATCCTCAACTCGACGCCGCAGAACAGTCATTCAACGAATGAGTTCAGCGGCCGCAAGGATCGGTCCGCTGGGATGATGGGTAGCCTCCGTTCTCGTGCAGTCGCTCGAGACGGAGCCGATGGCGGTGAGCTCAGTGGAAACGTCGCTACGACCACGACCTACTTCCACCACTTGGAGTGCTTCTCGACGTACGCAGCGACCACGCGGCTGCGTGACCTCTGATGTGGATCGGCTGACTCCCCCATTACCTCCTCAACCCATTTGAGATAGCGCTTTCCACCCCAGTGCTCCCAAGTCGCGTCGAGCAACATGCCGAAGAGCATATCCGTCGATGCGACAGCAACATAGTCTTCCGGCGCAACGGGCGTCTCGACGCACCGTTTGGCTAGGCCCAACCTCAATCGAAGCGCCACATCCCAGGAATCTGCCGGTCGAACCCACGGAAGGCTGTCGCGCAGATGCTGCCAAGTCGAAGACGCAAGAGCGCCTTCTGTTGCACTCCGATGCAGCGGCTCAAAGGTCAGGCACAGCAGCGGCCCAACGCTATTTGATCGCCAGCTCATGGCCCGCTGAAACCCGTAGACCTGTAACTCAATTGGCAGTTGGCCTGCTTGCTGCTTCACGGCCGTCAACGCGGTAAGCCAAGGGTCAACGCCAAACTCGTTGGGAACCACATCTGGGGCAAGCTCATTCGTGATGGACGTGACCAAGCGGGGATTCAGCGTGTGAGCGTGCGCAAGGAAGGCCGCCACGGCGCTCGGTTGCCTGCAGGCTTCCTTGATCCACTTCCGCAAATCTGGGGCATCTCCACCGTGCAGCATCAATTGCTGAATGCAAAGGAGCACCGCATCGGGTTCAAAAGCCCGGGCGACCGACTCAATGGCCGCGTCGTTGCGTAGGCCTTGAACGGCAGCGGTGAGCTGGTTCTCGGAATGCAGTTCGACACCGGCCTGCTGGACATCAGATGCCGTTGCTTGGGTTCGCCGCCAGAATTCGACCACTTCCGCAATGTCTGGCCGGATAGCTAAAAGCTGTGACCACCAGTTTGCCCCTGGCTTCAGATGACCTACAAGCAGAGTAACGTCTAGCTCTTTAACAGTCGCCCGCATCGCACCTTGAACAGCCGGGCGCTCATCTTCGACCAGCTCGAAGAGTTTCTCTGGTGCCACCTTCAGCAGGTGTTCGGCCAGCTTCCAGCCATGGGCGACGAGCTCGCGTTCGCCGACGAGGTCGAGGTTGCCCACGACATAGTTCAATTCCGGAGCGCTGAGTACGTCGGCCTGGGACAGTGCCAAACTGGTCACCATCTCCCCTGCGACCTTCGACACAGACAGTGGTGCCGGCGCCGTCACTAAAGCAATAGCATCGGCCACGGCAGTCGCCCCACGCCGAGCCAGCGTCGCCTGCAGCTCACAAATGGCACGCATGGCTTCCCGACCCCCGAGGACGTCCGTGCCCAGCAGTCTCAGCGCCTCCCTGAATCCGGAGGCATCCGGACGGCGCGCATACTCAACGAGCTGAGCGAGCCATGGTTCGAATGACTTCGAAATAGCTTCAACCCCCTCCGTGTTCTGGGTAAAACGCAAGCGGGAGACTGATTCGCCGCAAAACTGCAAATCGAACAGCGCCCCTTCTTGCGTACGATCACGAGTAGTCAACGTACAGAACCGGAACGAACGCCTCAGCCGCGGCCACTGCAAGTCCCACAAGCGCAGCACCACGTCGTCCACCAGCGCATCGGTGGCTCGGCGGGCCCACACCTGGGCATGGGGCTCATCGTACAAAGCAGTCGCAAGCCGTTCGAACAGCGGCAGCTGGCTCGACGTCAGCGCCCAACCGCCCTCTAGCGCATTCGAGATGTGAAGAGCGCCTTCGTAGTTCCGCGCAGTTTCGATGGAGGGCGACTTGAACAGCGCTGCGAGTTGCGACGGGCTGTCCAGCACGGCCAGGTCTGCGAACTCAATGAAAAGCGTGTGCGTCCACACGCAGCCGGGCCTCGGCATCTCGGGCGCTGGCCAGGTACGGGCGAGCGCGTACACCCCGGATTCCTGCAACGGGTAGCCGGTCAGGTATGAGATGCCTTCTGCGGTGACACCGGACCCGGACGCGTCGCTCATCACCAAAACGAGGCGCGCGTCGTTCGGAGTCAGTTCTGCCGAGCACGCGAACTGCCGGTGGCCCTCTGAATAGCCATGAAGTGCCTGATGGACGATGATTCCCACAACCTACCTCAGGGCAGCAACCACTGAAGCGGTTCCGTCAGGTCGTGTGATTGCCCTTCGGCAGAGACCACGGAGATGCGCTCGGAGGGGACGTCCATCTCGCGAATGCGCTGGGCCTCATCCTTCGGAGGCTTCCCGGTCTCGTCGTAAACCCCGCCCTGGGCGCTAACCCCAAACACCCTCACCGTCCAAGCCTTGTCGAGCCCATAGGCCAGGTACTGGCTAAGCAATGGCAGGTGTGCCTTCAGATACTCGTCCGGCAACATCCCGGCGCCCGCAGTCTTGTCCCACGCGGACAAGACGATAGCAACGCTGCGTGCGCCTGTTTCCAACGGAGGCACCTGCAACGATTGCAGAAGGTCGACGAGCTTGACCTGGGTTGGAGCCATTCGAGCGTTCCATGGCACGGGCTTGCCGGCCTCCTGTGGCAAGCCGGCTGCTTCCGCATCCTCCGCGTCCTCGACGATCCAGCCAGGCGCCTTGATCTTGTCCGCATGGATAAACAGAAGCACGTTGCTGCTGCGCAGCGACGCCGCCACCTGAGGCGCACACTCGCGCGCTTCCCACATTTGCTGGAAGGACTCGCCCGCCAGGTCAGGGAACGACAGTTCGAACTCGGATGCTGTTCCGTTTCGCAGAGACATGGTCACTGTGCGGTCGCCCGCATGCAGCGTTCGCTCCTGGACCTTGGCCCTACGCCACAACGCAGCGATTTCGTTGAGATGCGCCGATTCGCCGGCCTTCAGCGTCACGAGACTCAGCTTCGTCTCGACCTCATCGGACGTCAGCAGATGCCACAGCGCAGCCAGGAAGGTCGTCTTGCCCGAGCCTGGAAGCCCCAGCACAACGATGTCGTGCGCGGTCATGAGCCTGCCCTCGCGGTCGCCACCAACGGAAGCCTTCCGAAGGCACGTTCCTTGGTGACCTCCCTTTGCTTGATAGCAGCAGGCGCATTCCTGGCTGGATCAGCCATCCAATACCGTAGCAGTTCGGGCATGCCCTCTCCTCGGTGGGCATTGGTGGTCTTCGGCGACGCGGCGACGATGAACGACTGGACTTCCGCGAACGTGGAAGCGTAGTCCTCACGCACCTTTGCCACGAGTGCGTCGAAATAGCTCAACGCGCCGGCACATCCGGCTTCGTCCTTGCGAATCGCGTCCAGCTTGGTGAGAACAATGGCCAAGCGTTGCCAAGGCGGGGCCACGCCGGCCTCCACGAACGCTCGCAAGGTGAGGCGAACTTCGGCTCGCACTTGGTGGCGCTCGCCGGCGTGGAGGAGCTTCGCGCCATCCACAAGTACCGTGAGCACATCTGACCGCTTTAGCTCGGGATAGGCCTTCGCGCGGTCAGGCTCGTCCTGGACCATTGAGTATTCCTCGCCGGCCCGGTTGCCGAAGAGCGCTGCGCGCTTACCGTCGCAGCCCTCGCTCACCAAATCGACGTGGAAGAAGAGGACCTCACCCCGCTCAGTCCGTTCTGTGAATGCTTCGGTTCGCCCGGATTCGCGCCTGGAATCGTGGCAGGCTCGCTCAAGCGAGTGCATCGTTGATGAGCCTGCGAAGGAGTACCCGCCCACCGGACCGCGCTGTAGCAGGTCATACATGCCGGCAACAAGGCTTGTCTTGCCAGAATCAAACGGCCCCACCAGGGAAATCACGTTGCACAGGCCACCCCGCAGCAGCGAAGTCGCTTCGCTGATGGACAGCGATTGAGCGTGCGACAGGCGGATGCCAGGTGCAGCCGGCCTAGGGGGCGGCGTAGTACCCGGCACGATCACCAACGCCTTGCCGAATTGGGGGCAGGCGGACGCGTCTGGGAAGCCTTCGAGACAACGGCCGCCCGACGCGATCTTGCAGCCGGGGTTCGCGCAACTTAGCCCGGAATCCTCGTCGACCTCTTCCATCGCGGTCATCCCAAGGACACCTGCAGCAGCTCTCGGTAGAGCAACTCGGCCAGCACACGCGCGGGCAACGAAGCCGTCGCTTCAATTCCTGTCACGGTCGCCCAAGCTGAGACCCATGTATCCTGACCATCAACTTCTTGCCGGCGCCGGACGGCTTCCAAAATGGGCGTGCTGGTCGCCGACACCTTCCCCGCCTTGTCTTCCGGCAAGACGCGCCCGAACCATTCATGAGGGAAGCCTTGCACCACTGCAGGGATGGACAGCTGAACAGCGTCATCCACGCCTGCGCGCGACAACAGCGAGGGCAAAGCCGTGGGGCCAGGAAGCACCTTGGTCAGGGCAGCCAGTTCCACTGCGATGGCGATGGGCCGGTGCTCTAGTTGAACTTCCTCGAAAGTCTGATCGAACCGAGCGCACCGCCCGCCCTGGAGCCACCAGAGGATGTCCAGTTCCTCGTCCTGAACCTTGACATACCCCTGCACCGCAGTCTCGAAGGCACGCTGCCGGGTAGCCATTGCCGTCAGCGTCTGGCGGCTAGCGCTGGCGAGTGCGTCGATAGCTGCACGGACAGTAGCGATGTTGCCGTCCTGAAGGGCACTGAGCTGAGCGGCGATGTCGAGCTGGGGATTGACCAGCTTCTGCTGCTCGAGCGGAGGGCGCCGACGGGCGGTCTCTGCAAGATAGTTCTGCGCGGCGATGGCATAGCCCACCAAGTCCATCGGCTGCTTCATAGTGCGCAGGCCTGCGCAGAAGGAGCCCGTCACCAGCGCCGCCGCCTTGGCCGCCGTAGCGTCTTGCTCTTCCAGGACCATCGCCAGGGTCGCCGCCGCCAGCAGCACCGCTTCCTCATCGTTGAGGGCGGGCCCGCCATCAGCGAGCTGGCTGCGCACCTGTCCAGCTTCGCTGGACAAGTTCTGCATCTTCGTGCGAAACGCAAGTCGCACCAAGACTTCGAGCGTCGTCATGGAAGGGCTCTTCGCCACCGCCTGAATAGCCGCATAGCGTTGCGCGCGGACTTCAGGGTTATCGGCGAACTCCATTCCGCTGTACCAACTGTTGAATTGCTCCTGCACAGTGCTTCCTTGCCTTCTCAGTGACTGTTCTCGATGCGTTCGATTTCGGTAGCCAGCTCGGCCAGGAGGCCGCGGCCGGCGGCCACTTTGAACGCCTTCTTGTAGCGCTCGGGCTCCGGAACCTGCAGATCGGCCTCCGTAATCAGCCCGAGCTTCAAGGTGATTTCCCTGCGCTCGCCGATGGACAGTTCCCAGAACCGGTAGATCAGGTTTCGCATGGACGGGCCCTGCATTTTCGCCTCCGGCTTGGGCTCCAAGGGCGGCGTCGCTACTGCCGCGACATGCGCAGCCTCGGCCACCTTGGTGGCATGGAACTGCGCCGCTGGCGGTACGACTTCGGCCACCGGCGCGCCCAATGGTGCCATGTGAGGCATCGCCATGCTGTGGGTCCAAACCTCCTGGAAGCGGTCCTGTCGCAGGGCCACGAACATGTCCGGGGACTTCTGGAAATGCCGCACGTACGCGCGCACGTCCAGCGCCCGTGCCATGCCTTCGCCGCGCACCGTCACGTCGAGCAAGTTATAGCCGGGCTTCCACTCCCGCTCGTTCATGTCTGGGTTCACCGATCCGGCCTGGAATCGCATGTAGGTCGGCGTCGGCGTGCATCGCTGCCGATGCTCATGGCCGAAGAACTGCAGCTTGGCACGCTCGTTGACATTGTCATCGGTATCGTCGCGGTCCGCGAACCACGATGGGGGGTGGTGGCACAGCACCAGGTTGACCACGTCCTGCTCGGGGTTCAGCACCGTCTGGAGGCGACCCAGGTAGAGGCGACCGGGAGCATCATCCCGCTCTCCCAAGCCAGAAATGAGAGTGGAGGTGAGCCCGAAAAGGCGGAGACGCACCCCCCCACCCAACTCGACCTCGTCGGTCCAGAAAGGCGAACCCGGGTAGACGCTGCAGTCGAAGCCCGCGGCGAACTCGTTGTAAGCAGCCAGCGGCCGGAAGAGGGACTGCCCAACATCGGCATCGGCCAACTGCCGCTTCATCACCGACTCCCGAGCTTCAGGTGGCGCCCCGGCGATGGCCTCCTGAGCATTCGAGATGGCCATCGACCTACCGCACATGCTGCGGTCGACATCGTGGTTCCCAGGAACCACGTAGATGCTCTCAGGAGGGCATCCGCACTGCCGCGCCAGGTCGAGCAGCCACGCGCGGGCGACCTTGTACTCGGCGGGGTCACCCTTGAAGGCAATGTCGCCGCCAACCAGGATGGCGTTTACGGGACCACCCTCGCGGCACAGTTCAACGACATCCTGTGCCAGAAGCGTCCGATAGGGTTGGTGAATGTCGGTGGCCAGGTTCTCGCAGTCTGGAGTTCGGAAGTGGATGTCAGAGAGGTGCAAGAGGCGCATCAAACCATCTTAACTTTCAGATACGCATCGACCAGCGGTCCCATTCTAGGAAACTCGCTGACCGGGCTGGCTGACTTCTCGCGATGGTCCGAGTTGCCGAAGCGTGGGAGGTTGCGCTCATCGCTGGGAAACCAGCCGCGCGTCAAGTTGGACCGATCAAATCCTTCGTGGACCTCGCCATCGAAAGATTCAGCCATGGGCGCACGGTGGCAAGTCGTCATCGCCGCAAAGCTGTCCGTCATCAATGCCTGCTTGTGGCCGTTAGCCGTCACCGGCTGAGATGCCAGCGACTGGCAGCAACCGCTGCACAACAGCCGGTCGCTCTGAAGCGATGACAGGTCGAGGCTGGGAGCTGCCGGTCAGTTTTGGTGGCCCAACGACGGCCGACGCCGGGACCGGTCATTGAATCGTTCGCGGGCTGATTGACCGCCGCCAGTGCCCGGACGCACTGGCACGCACCAAACATGCCCTCACTTGCCGACCCGCTTGAAGCGGCTGCGGCTGTACACCTCAAACGGCTTTCCCGGCGGCGCCAGCTCGAAGGTCTCGACGAACTCATCGTCCGATAGGAACTCGTAGCTCTCCCGCGCCTTCCAGCTATTGCTGAAGTTCTCGAAGCCCTCGCTCTCGAACACCAGAGCGGCACTCCCCTCAGCGGCCGGTGCTTGGCGATAGCTGTTAACGAAGCCCTCGATATGGAACTGCCGCAGCACAATCAGCTTGCGCGCCTTGTCGTAGCTGAACATGCCCATGTGCTCATGCACCTCGCCGGCCTTGTTCTTCTCCTGGGCCGGATAGCGCGAGGTGTTCAGTTCCTGGATGAAGCGCCCGTTCATGACGGACGCGTACTTGCGGGTGACCGCGCCTTCGCCAGCCTGCCCCGAGGCTGTGCCCACCCACTCACCCACGAATCGTTTCACCGGGCTCCAGGGGTCGGGCTGCGGCTCGGCAGCCCAGGCCGGTGCGGCAAGCACCGCGACGCTCATTACCAGTGCTGCAAATGCTTTGGATGGTCTGGACATGCTCTGCCTTTCGATCAGAAGGCCATTCTGCTGGAGATGGCAATCCCGGCTTCATTTGCAATACGATCCAATGATCGTTAGATTGAGCGTATGCGAGAAACAAAGAACCATCTGTACGAGCAGGTCGCCCGCATCGGCAAGGCCGTCGCCAGCCCCAAGCGGCTGGAGTTGATCGAACTGCTTTGCCAGGGCGAGAAGACCGTTGAGATGCTGGCGGCCCAGGCCGAGATCAGCGTCAAGCTCACCAGTGCGCACCTGAAGGAACTGCGCCAGGCCAGGCTGGTCGACACCAGCAGGGACGGCAAGTACGTGCTGTACCGCCTGGCCAGCACCGGTGTGGCTGACCTCTGGGTGACGCTGCGGACCCAGGCCCAGGAACGGCTGGTGGAGTTGCAGGTGGCCTTGCAAGCCATCGTGGAGAACCGCAACGCTTTGCAAAGCCTCGACGAGGCCAGCTTGCTGAAGAAGGCCAAGGCCGGCGAGGTCCTGATCCTTGATGTGCGCCCGCAAGAGGAATTTGAAAGTGCCCACTTGCCATACGCGCGCTCGCTGCCGATCAGCGAGCTGAAGAAGCGCCTGGCCGACTTGCCCAAGAACGTTCCCATCGTTGCCTACTGCCGCGGCCCGTTCTGCCTGATGGCCAAAGATGCGGTGGAGTTGCTGCGCAAGAGGGGTCGCCAGGCGATGCACCTGACCGATGGTGTTGCCGAGTGGCGGGCCCGTGGTCTGCCGCTCGATGTCGCAGCCTGATGCCTTCAGGCAGGAGTCCCCTATGTTCTTTAGACAACGCCCGGCGGAAAACGCCACCCTGTCCTATCTCTTTGGTTGCATCGGCCAGGCACGTGCGGTGGCGGTCGATGTGGTCGCTGGCGACGAAGACTGGTTTGTTGCCGAAGCACAGCGAACTGGAGTCGAGATCGCCTTTGTGGTCGACACCCATGTGCATGCCGACCACTATTCCGGCGGGCGCGAACTGGCGCAGCGGGTCGGAGCGCCATACGCTCTGCACGCGAGCAATCAGGGCCGCACCGGCTTCGAGTTCATGCCCTTGCAGGATGGCCAGCGCCTGTTGGCCGGCAACGTGGTGGTCGACGTGCTGCACACGCCGGGCCACACGCCAGACAGCATCTGCCTGCTGGTGCGCGATCTGCGGCGCGGAGATGCGCCCTGGTTCGTCATCACCGGCGACACGCTCTTCGTGGGCGCCGTGGGCAGGCCGGACCTGGCCGGCCGCGAGCAGGAAATGGCCGGCCAGCTGCACGACAGCTTGCATCAGAAGCTGCTTCAGTTGGCCCCCGAACTTGAGATCTACCCCGGCCATCAGGCGGGCAGCGCCTGCGGTGCCGGCCTGTCGGGCAAGCCCGCCTCGACGCTGGCCTTCGAGAAGCGCTTCAACCCGATGCTGGCCCTGGCGCGCGAAGACTTCATCGCTGCGCTGACGGCCGAGATTCCGGCACCGCCCGAGAACATGGCCCGCATCGTCGAGGCCAATCTGCGGGGCGCAGGCCCCGTGGTCACTCGCGCTTGAGCAGCTTCATGCGCTACGGCATTCGCGCCAACCTGGCCCAGGTGCTGCATCAGCTCGTGCAGGTGCTGCTGGTCGGTATGACCATCGGCATGATGCGCAACGTGGTGCCGGCACTGGCGGAGTCCGAATTCGGCGTGCCGCGTGGCTCCTTCATGCTGCTCGTGGCCTTCGTCGTGGCCTTCGGCTTCGTCAAGGGAGCGATGAACTTCGTCGCCGGCCGCCTGGCCGAGCGCTGGGGGCGCCGCAAGGTGCTGTTGCTAGGTTGGCTGGTGGCACTGCCGATCCCGGCTATCGTGTATTGGGCGCCAAGCTGGGGCTGGATCGTCCTGGCCACCGTGTTGCTGGGCATCAACCAGGGCCTGACCTGGTCGATGACGCAAACGGCCAAACTTGACCTCACCCGTGCCGATCAGCGCGGACTGGTGATCGGGCTCAACGAGTTTGCCGGCTATGTCGGCGTGGCGCTGGCCGCTGTCGCCACCGGCTATGCCGCAGCCTGGCTCGGGCCGCGCGCCGGCCTGCTGTGGTTTGGTGCCGCCGTGATCGGCCTGGCCACGTTGCTGGCCTGGTTGGCGGTGCTTGAGACGCTTCCGTGGGCGCATGTAGAGTTGAAGCCGTCATCTGCCCTCCCAGGCGCGCAAGCCTTGCGCCCGCGCTACCCCAGCGGCCTGAGCCCGCAGCCCAGCACCGCCGAGATGTTCGCCATGATGAGCTGGCGCGACCGCCGCATGGCCGCGCTGTGCCAGGCCGGATTGGTCGAGAAGTTCGTCGACGCCCTGGTCTGGGTGTTCTGGCCCGTCTATCTGCACCAGCAAGGCGTTGGCTTGCCCGGCATAGGATGGATCGTCGGCACCTACGGCTTTACCTGGGGCATCGCGCAATTCTTCACCGGCAAGCTGTCTGACCGCGTGGGTCGGCAGGTGTTGAACACGTGGGGCATGTGGATCTGCGGTATTGGCGTCGCCTTGCTGCCACTGGGCGCTGGCAGCCTGTGGTGGACGTCGACCGCAGCTTTGGCGGGCCTCGGGATGGCGATGCTGTACCCGAACCTCAGTGCGGCGGTGGCCGACATCGCCCACCCGAGTTGGCGTGCCTCGGCGATTGGCATCTACCGCTTCTGGCGCGACCTGGGCTACGGACTCGGCGCGCTGGGCCTCGGCGCCGCAGCCGCACTGGGCGGCAGCATCGAATCGGCCTTCTGGTTCGTTGCCATCTCCATGTTGCTATCAGGCGCCGTGCTGTACGCCTTTGGCGAAGAAACTCATCCACGCCTGAATCCGGCGAACTGAACGCATCGACCTCGTAAAGGAAACCCACACCATGCCCATGAACCGCCGCGCCAAATTCATCCTGCTCGCAGTGTTTGCGCTGCTGCCACTTACCTCGCAGGCCGACGCGGACAAGGCCACGACCGAGGCGCTCGACACCTACTTCGACTTCGTGGACTACAACAGCGGCTCCATCCTGGCCGAGCAGATTCCGGCCGAGGACTGGAAGCGCCTGTACGTCATCGATGTGCGCGACGCGGATCAGTTCAACAATGAGCACATCCCGGGCGCCGTGAACGTCGAATGGCGCAAGGTTTTCACCGAGCGCGCCAAGCTGCCCAAGGACAAGACCATCGTTGTCTACTGCAATACGGGCTCGTTCTCAGCGCAGTCGGCGATGGCCCTGCGCATGGCAGGCTTCGAGAACGTGCGCATCTTGCATGGTGGCTTCGCGGAATGGAAGGCGCGCGGCGGGATGGAGGCCAATGCTCGCGCAGCCAAGGAACGCAAGTAGGCGTTTGCCACCGTTCTCCAAATATGCTGGAGCAAACCTTCTGGGCTTGAACCGGTGGGCACTGAACCGAACGAGCAGGACGCGCAGCAATCTACTGCCTTTGCGGCGTCGCAGCGCTTTTGCATTGCTCGAAATCATTGAAATGCGGGCAGGCATTAGTGGGCAGTCGCCACTTGGCCAAGCACTTGCCGTTGAGGTTCAACGACCGCTTGGCGCCAGGAAGCGTGAGTACGCTTGCCAACAGCCAGCGACCGCAACCGCTGCATAGTTGACGCCCCCGATCCCAATATTGCACGTGCATTCCAACGATTGCAGAATCGCCGAGATGCAAGTCGGGAAGGTGCCGCGAACTCGCTGACCAACCTACGGAGGAAGCGATGTTGCTTAGGTTGCAACGATGCATTGTTTCTGCTGGTTCACGCTTCGCCATCACGTACTCCGCGTTCGTTGTCGCCTGGGCCGCAAGCATCCTCGTATTTCAATGCTCGACATGGCTGCAATTCAAGATCTGGCAGCCGGTGCCGCTTACCGCTGCACTGCTATCTGAAATGGGTCGCGCCGTCACACTCCAACGAGTTGGCGCCGAAGTAACGCCGCTTGATCTTGCTCCACCGTTGGCGTCGTACTTCAGTGCCGGCGAGATTGCGTATGGCATTGGAGGATCTTCCGTTCGATTGCGGCATCTGGCACTGTTAGCCCTGGACCTGCCGCTTGTGCTGTGGATGCTCGGCATTGCCATAGCATCTGGCCTGGTCGCCGCACGTCTTCACGCAATTTGTGGCGAACTCGATCGAGACATGATGGCGCAACGCACTGCAGGGTAATTGCTGCTTAATTGAGCAGCGAACCCGAGCCCGCATGGCGCCTCCCCTTAGGCGCTCATCGATCAGACTTGTCCACAGAAATTGTGGATAGTGATCGGCCTCTCAGCCCTCACTGGCTTTCGAGCAACTCGCATTCTGCTGCGGCCCACATGTCCCAGGTTGACTCCGTGACCTCAAGGCCTGGCATGGCGGACTCAACGCCCAGTGGCACGAACTCCTCAGGAAGGCGCCGCTTGAACAACTGGACTGATGTCCCAAGGATGCTCTCGAGCACCGGCGAGAAAGTGTGGGGCTTTTGGCTGATTGGGAATTCCATGGCTGTCTCCTGCGTATGGGGAGACTTTCGGCGATGAGCTGAGCGATCTCCATCCTGCCGAGGGGTGGAGCGCGTTCCCACTTTTGGGGGTAGTGCTTCTTGGCCTGGCTCGTCCAATGAGCTACCGCTGGCACATCATCATGAAATGTTGGTTGATGCAGTACGAATGAGGCGCGAGGGCAAGAAGTTGCCCAATGACGTTGTGATGGCTACGCCACCGACAAGGGGGCTGCTCTGGCTGACCAACTTTCGGCCAGCCAAAGACAACGCCACGACGCCACTGATGGCAGCGCTGCTTGACGGTGAGCACAGCCTCTGGCCGGTGCTCGACCAGGCCGAGGTCCGCTGCATCAGAGGCGGGCAGATGGTGGTCGTCGGGATCGAGGACTTAGGTGACGGCCCAAAGCGCTCGCGCCTCTTCAGGCAAGCCTGGTGGTGCCGGGTCGTGACCGAAGTGCCCGTGGCTCGATTCACTGCATCAGCGCTTGAGCCTGATATCGAATCCAACTAAGCCGCTGCGTTGCAGTCAGGATCGGAAAACTGTATATTTGTACAGTATTTCGGCATACCGGCTCGTTGACCGAGCCCATGCTGCCGTGTCTAGGACGCGGAGCTTGCCAGTGCGGCCAGCATCGCATCCGTCTTGAGTTTGTCTGCTTGGTCGAAGAAGTCAGGAGGTGGCAAATGAGCCAGCACTTCACGTGCGTCCTTGTCGGCCCCGTGCAGCCATGCGTCCCAGCGCTCCGGTTCAACGTGAACCACGGCCCGCTTGTCCTCTGGCTGGCCAGGCTTCAAGTACGGGTCAGGCTTATGCAGTCGATTCAGCAACGGGTGCTCGTTGCAGTTGCGCGTAATCATCGTGAAGTTCGGGACCACCTCACCCGTGGCGTGATCGATCCATTCAGACCACAGGCCGGCAAGCATCCATGGCAGGCCGTCGGCGCGCTTGAGTTGCCACCAGACGTTCTTCTTCGTTTCCCAATTCGGTTCCTGATACCAGGCGGCAGGGATCAGGCAGCGCTGGCCGGCCTTCCAGGCATGCATGAACGTTGGCTTGGTCTCAATGCCCTCAAGTCGCGCGTTGTTGGTGGACCGTGCCTTAGGAACCTTCGGTTTTTCGTCGACTTCGGGCTTGGCCTTTGGCTTCACGTACTCGATGCGTTTCGGCGAGCCTGGGCGGATCAAGCCCCACTGCCCAATAACGCCGAGCAAACTTCCATCGGCTGGGCGAACAAAGACGCCTTGACCAAATGGCCCGACAGGACGGAGGTCATAGTCCGGCAGCCGGACTCGACCGATGTACCGCTCAGCATCGCCTTTGGAGCTAACGTGGTAAAGGTTGCACATGCGCGGGCCGCCTTGGAGACAAGTTGTCAGACCCACAGCATGCTATGCGAAGGGAAGCTGTCATGAGCAACGAGCATCCAGATCGCAACTCACCCGAGTTCATGCGGCGCTGGCTCACTGGCTTGGAGGCTGACCTGGAGTCAGCGAGCAACTTCGACTTGTCACTTCGGTTTGAGGCCGTCGATGCATTGGCCGGTCAATTTAGCGACGTGATGGATGAGAACGAACAGGCGCGTGTTTCCGCGCTTTTGGAGAAGATTTGGGCGATTTGGAGCGCCAAGCCAGATGACGATGAGCTTCCATCCGTAGAGCAAGCCTGTGCCCAGCAGCTGGGCCTTTTCGATTGAAGTCCAGAGGTCCTCAACGCCATAGTGTTCGAGACCCGCTATCAACCTCTGGTAGAGGATTGGCGAGCTGGCGTTGAGCGAGATGGGTGCGGTCGTGCAGATGAACACGCAGCCATAAACAGCCTTCGCTGTATTTGCCAAGGCCAAGGCGCCGACGGACACGGCAGCGACAAGGCAAAGTGCAGGCGCGGTTTTCAATGGCAGCATCGTGCTGTCCGACAAACGAATGAAGCGTTGAAACAGCCCCGGCAGGAATATCCCTGCCAGCGCCGATGCCAGGAACAGGCTGCCAATTTGCGTCCCTACGTCCGCTGGCGAGAGTCCGAACCGACCGGCGACACCAGGCACCAGCCAGGCCGACAGTGACCCGAGCCCGGTGCCCTGTCAGGCTTCCAAGACCAAAGCAGCGTCTCCATCCCTGATGACGTTTGTGTCGTTCATGAACGACAGCGCCTCGACAACCTCCGGCTCAAGATCAGACAATGTCGTCTATGAAAGACACTTTGCGTCTTCGTTCTGACCTTGGCCGAGCCATCAAAGCGGCACGGTTGGCCGCCAACCTGTCGGTTTCCGAAGTGGCGGCGAAGGCTGGGCGAGTGCGCGACGTGATCTACCGCATCGAGGCCGGAAAGGACACGTCCGTCGCGTCGCTGTTCGCAGTGCTGTCAGTGCTGCAACTGCAGTTGCGCCTGGAGAAGCAGGGCATGCCCACGCTTGAGGAGGTCCAGGCACGCTTTGGTACGCTCGACGATGACGAGTAATGGCCCTGTCGCTGACGATCCCACAGCTCTGTGCGTCCATCGATGGCAAACCGTCAGGCGAGTTGCTCATGCACTCAATCTTCGAGTTTCGGTACAGCAGCCCCAGCCCTGACCAGGCGCGAGTCGCTCTGCTGATGCCAGCGCAGCAGATGACTTCATGATCCTGCTCCTGTTGAAGAGCGATGCGGCTTGGAGCGACGGTAATCGCAAGTGCGCGATAATCCGCTGCTGTTGATGTTGCCGATCCAAGAGAACTTGGAAGGCAAGTCAACGCTTTAGCACGGCACGGGTCGGTTTCACCTGTGACCGCAAGTCAATCATAGGAAACCGTCTGAGAGCGTCACGAGACTCGAGCGAGAGCGTGCGCTGCCAGCGGCTTCCTGCATCTAGGAACGCACCATGGCAGTCGCCGATCTGAACAAAGCAGACATCGTCAAGTCGAACGCTCGCAGCGCCAACGACACCGGTTCGCCGGAAGTCCAAGTAGCCCTGTTGACCGCTCGCATCAACGAGCTGACCCCCCACTTCAAGCTGCACGCCAAGGACCACCACGGCCGCCGCGGTCTGCTGAAGATGGTCAACGCCCGCAAGAGCCTACTGTCTTACCTGAAGCGCAAGGACGCTGCGCGTTACACCGCACTGATCCAGAAGCTGGGTCTGCGTAAGTAAGCAGCTGTCGCGATCAAGGAGCCTGTCTGGAACTACTGCCAGCACAGGCTCTTTG
>Ga0208398_100093_pt1 | contig 91431 bp, 91 predicted proteins | sample LakWasMe79_HOW10_2_FD_183905 | JGI IMG/M metagenome (GOLD analysis project Ga0208398, IMG submission 183905) | Freshwater sediment methanotrophic microbial communities from Lake Washington under simulated oxygen tension - Sediment Metagenome... | ecosystem: Environmental > Aquatic > Freshwater >...
ACGGCCAGGTGGTGTGCGCCGAGGCCGGCGGCGTGGAAGGCGAATCCAAGAAGTCGATGGAGAGCTTCAAGGCCAAGTTCAAGGAGAAGTACAAGGTGGACGTGCAGATCTACGCCCCCTACGTGTATGACGCCGTGAACGTGATGGTGGCGGCGATGGTGAAGGCCGGCTCGGCCGAGCCTGCCAAGTACCTGCCGGTGCTGGCCAAGACCGACGGCTACAAGGGCGTGACCGGCACGATCGGCTTCGACGGCAAGGGCGACATCAAGAACGGCGCGCTGACCCTGTTCACCTACAAGGGCGGTGCGCGCGAGCAGATCGCCGTGGTGCGCTGATCCGTAGGGATTGAGTTACCGGTAGACGAAGATAGAAGACCGAAGGGCGGCGTCCTCGGCCGCCCGGGCCTCATCCAGACAGGCCCTCTTGGGCATCCCCAGTGACTCCGGGGATGCCCTTTTTTGTGCTTCTTCGCAGACTCGCAGCGTCGGCGTCACGGCGGTGCGGAACTCGAATGGCAGTCTCACCGGTCACTGTGAGTCAACACCTGACCCCAGGCCGCATGGTCGGGACGGGCAAACCGCGCATCCGCTCCGCATTTCAGCTTCCATCAATACCTGTATTGCCTTCGCGCTGGCGGTCGCAAACCGGTGGCTTGGTCAATGTCCAATTTTGTATCTCATTATGGACAAATCGGCATAACTGCATAGAATGAGAAACACTATGCCAGCCAGCCCTCCACTTGTCTCCGAGCGCCTTGCGAGCAGCTTGCACGCGCTGGGGCAGCAGATTCGGGCGCAGCGCAAAGCGCTGCGCGTGAGTGCTACGGCCGCGGCGCAGGCGGCGGGCATGTCACGCGTGACCCTGCATCGCATCGAACACGGCGAGCCCTCGGTCACCATCGGTGCCTACATGAATGCGGCGGCGGCACTGGGCTTGGAGCTGGGCATTCTGAGGCCCGCACCGGAGGCCGGCGAAGCGCCCCAGACGCTGGACAAGCGAGCCTGGATTCCGGTGCGGATACGACTGGCGGACTACCCACAGCTCAAGCGCCTGGCTTGGCAGGTGCACGGCACCGACAGCTTGACGCCCGTCGAGGCACGCGACATCTACGAGCGCAATGCGCGCCACCTTGATGCCACAAGCCTGGACGAAGGGGAACGAGACCTGATGGAGGCCTTGCGCACGGCGCTGGGCCCGAGGGTGGCAAGTGTTTGAGCGTCCGCATCACCGCGCGATCGCCCAGGTGCTGACGGCATTGGACGGCCCCAAGCTGCGCGCCACGGGCTGCCTGTTCGCGGGCGGCACCGTGATGGCGCTGCGCTTTGGCGAATACCGCGAGTCGGTGGACATCGACTTTCTTGTATCCGACATCGCGGGCTACCGCTTGCTGCGCCAGTGGATGACCAGTGCGCAGGGCATTGCGGCGCTGGTGCGCGCCGACACGGCGCCACTCGTGCAAGCCAAAGAGGTCCGGGCCGACCAGTACGGCGTTCGTACGCTGCTGGCGCTTGACGGTCAGCACATCAAGTTCGAAATCGTGCTGGAAGGCCGCATCGCTTTAGAGGTACCCGGCAAACTGGACGAAATCTGTGGCGTGGCCACACTCACACCATTGGACATGGCCACCAGCAAGCTGTTGGCCAACTCGGATCGCTGGGGCGATGACGGCGTGTTCAGCCGGGATGTGATCGATCTGGCCATGATGGGCCCGCCCTTACCCCTGCTGCGTCGCGCGGTAGCAAAGGCCGAAGCGGCCTACGGCCCAGCCATACTGGCCGACCTCGGCAAGGCCTTGCAGGCGCTGCAGGCCCGGCCAGGGCGCCTGGAACGCTGCATGCTTGCCATGGCGATGACCCTGCCGAAGGCGCTTCTGTGGCAGAAATTGCGGGCGCTGGCCCGCGTGCTGCCCAAGCAGGAAGGCAACTGACGAGCGGTTGGCGGGCGGCCGTCCACCGTGCTGCTGAAGGTCGGTCAATGGCGCACGGAGCCCCATCGGTCCACACCTCTGTTTCGTACCCTCGCTGTAGCCGCGAGATTGAGGGTTGGTGCTAACGGTTCAAGGACCACACCGCCGGTCTTGCCAGGCCCTAAAGCACAGCATAATTTGCCAGCCCTGTCTGGAGCGGTGTGGGCCGGCCATATGGGGTATAGGTTCAAGAGCTTTTTGCTGGAGGCCGGCATGTGCAACTGTCAGCAGGGGAATGACAAATAGGAGCGGCAGTGCGATGTCAAAGGGAGGGGCGGCGACATTGCCGCAGACGGGGCTGCTGTGGGCCATGAGCTCGCATCGTGCGCCTTGCATAAGCCTGCCTACACGGTGATGAACGAGCCCAGCTTCACCATCGGCATGCTGGTGGCCTTCCAGATGTTTGCCGGCAAGCTCAGCCAGCCGGTGCTGCGCCTGGTGGGCCTGTGGTCGCAGTTTCAGCAGGCCAAGCTGAGTGTGGAGCGCCTGGGCGACCTGATGAATGCCCCCGCCGAGCCCTATGCCATCAGCCCCAAGCGCAAGACCGACGGGCGCGGCCGCATCGAGGCCGAGGGCCTGGCCTTCCGCTACGGCGACGACCGGCCGCTGCTCTATCAGGACCTGAGCCTGGCCATCGAGCCCGGCAAGACCGTCGCCATCATGGGCCCCTCGGGCACCGGCAAGAGCACGCTGGCCAAGCTGCTGCTGGGCTTTTACCAGCCCACCGCCGGCCGCATCTGCATCGACGGGGTGGACACCCGCCACCTCAGCGCCAACGAGCTGCGCAACTACTTTGGCGTGGTGCCGCAGGAAACCACGCTGTTCTCCGGCAGCATCTATGCCAACCTGACGGCCGGCAACCCCGGTGCCAGCTTCGAGCAGGTGACCCAGGCTTGCGGTATGGCCGGCATCCACGACACCATCGAGGCCTTGCCCCAGGGCTACGAAACCGAGGTGGGCGAGCGTGGCGTGGGCCTCTCGGTCGGGCAGAAGCAGCGCCTGGCGATTGCCCGCGCCCTGCTCAAGGGCCCCAAGGTGCTGATCTTTGACGAGGCCACCTCGGCCCTGGACGCCGATACCGCCGAGGCCTTTGCCCGCACCGTGAACGCGCTCAAGGGCCGGGTGACCATGTTGTTCATCACCCATGCCCTGCCCAAGAGTTTAAAGATCGACGAGGTGCTGCTGCTCGGCAAGGACGGCGCGCACCAGCTGCGCGCCGTGGCGCCGGCCGCTGCGCCCCCGGCGACGGCGCAGGCCGACGCCCGCGCCTTCTCGCAACAACCGCTGGCCAACTGAAGCGGCAGGCTTGATGAGCACCACCATGTCACGGCCCGCCCTGCTTCTTCGTCAATCCTTCAAGCGCAACTACCTCCAGCATGCGCTGGCCTTGAGCGACTGGCTGCGCCGCCACCCATTGGCCAGCGCCAGCATCTGCGCCACCAGCCAGCGCTTGAGCATCACGCTGGGCGAGCGCACCGTGCGCTTCGAGCCCCAGTTCGTGCGCGAGCTCGGAGGCGGCGAGCAGGGTGGCGTGGACTTCGTGGGTACCCTGGCGGGCAATGTGAGCGGCTTCGTCGGCTGGCTGCCCGAGGGCCATGGCCATGTGAACTGGCCGCTGGCGCATGACAAGCAAGCGTTCAAAGGCTTTGCGGCACGCCACGGCCTGCCCGTGCCGGCCTGGGGCACAACGGCCGCTGCCGATGCGCAGGGCGCCGTGCTGGTGAAGAGCTTTCGCTCCACCCTCGGGCGTGGCCAGCGCGGGCCCTTCTTGCTGCAGCCCGGCCAGCCCGCCCCCAGTCTCGCGCCGGGCGAGTATCTGGAGCGTTTTGTCTGTCCCGGCCAACTGCTCAAGGCCTGGTTCTGGGGCGAGCGACTGGTGGTGGCCGAGTTAAGCCCCATGCCCAGCCTGCAGGGGGATGGCAAGCGCAGCTTGCAGGAGCTGATCGCGGCGGCGCTGGCTTGTGCACCGGACAACAGTCCTCTGCCCGAACCCATCGTCAACCTGCTGGCCCTGCAGGGCCTGGCGCCTGAGCGCGTGCTGCCCGTAGGCGTGTCGGCCTGGGTCGACTACCGCTATCTCTCGCCGCTCAACCCCGCGATGGCGGAGGATTGCGACCGGCGCGAGGTGTTGCGCGGCAGCGCCATCGAGGCCACGCTGCTGAGGGCGGCAGCGTTGGCGCTGGCCGAGTTGCAGCCAAGACGGCCGCCTCCGGCGGGGGGCGCCGCAGGCGAGAGCAATACAGCAGCAGCAGCACCACCACCACCGCGCCTTCACGCTGGATGGCGTGGTGGATGGCCGTGGCCAGCTCTGGTTGCTGGAAGCCAATTGCAACCCGCAACTCCATCCGGCGTTTTATGACGCGATGCTGAGCGGACTTTTGCTACCGCCGCAGTTGCCGGGTGGCGAGGCAAGCAAAGGCGAAGGTGCTGCCAAGGCCGCGTCAACAACACCAGCAACAACGAGAGCAGCCCAGCAGCACTCCATCAAGACGGTTTTCTTCTGAACCCTTCTTCTTCGCCCGCCCCAATCATCGCCATCACCAAGGAGCCCGCCCCGTCATGCCCATAAGAATGGCCAAGCTCGAAGATATCCCGGCGCTGGTGGAAGGTGGCCGGCGCATGCATGCGCTGACCCGCTTTGGCAAGCATTTTGATTACAACGCCGCGCGCGTGACTCAAGCCTTCACCGAGCTGATCAGCAAGGGCCAGCACAAATACGTGTTCATGGTGGCCGAGAACGGCGAGGGCCGCATCGTCGGCGCCCTCATCGGCGTGCTGGAGCAGCACATATATTCCGAGCTGCTCACCGCCAGCATCGTGCATTACGACGTGCTGCCTGAGGCGCGCATGGGGGGGTATGGCTTGCGGCTGTTGAAGGCGTTTGAGAAGTGGGCGGGGAATCGGGGGGTGGTGGAGATTTGTTTTGGGGTGAATAGCGGCGGCGCGTTGGGTGAGAGGCTGCACAGATTTTCGACACGGCTGGGGTACCGGGAAGTTGGGCGGCACTACGTGAAAGGCCTGTGATGATCAGCAATAGGATGGTTGGGAACAAGAACAATGGCGCAATGGGTCCGGCTGGATGTAACTGCCGGGCGGGCCGGGCCATGCTTGGGTTCAGGGTATTCAGAAGCCTGCTTTGGCTTGGCGCCTTCGCTGCGGCGGCCTTGACGCAAGCGCAAGGCCTTCGGCCACCGGACCTACAGGAAATGCCCGTGGTCGCTGCCTCGGCGCCCGCACCGCAAGCCGTGAGCGCAGCGCATGGGGCGTCTGCGCCAGAGGCGCAAGGAGCTGGCTACCGCTTTCCGGCTAGGGTGGTGGTGCCCAAAGACCGCGTGTCTCCATTCGTTTTTTACGCTTTTCTCGTGAGCAATGGGTTGCCCATCTTGGCAGCAGACGGGCAAGCTGAGCCTTTCGTGATTCGTACTACTCGCCGCGAGGCTGTCGGCGTGTTCAGCGGCAAGCGCATTGTGGCGAGCCTCATGACATCTCCAGGCGATTCGCGGGGGCCGAATGTGCTGGACGCAGCGCATCTCGCTGTCAATGGTCAGCCCGTATCCCTGCGCTATTGCTGCCAGTATCACGTCGGACGGGTTGCCCCCCCCGAGGCGTTTCCCGAGTCGGAATGGCTGGCCATGGAGGCGATGAGAGAGTCGCTGCAATTGTTCACGCCGGCCGAACGAGGGGACCGTGAAACGGTCAAGGATTGCATCGGCGTCGAGTTCCCGACCGGCTACTTGGGTCAACAGAATCCCAGCCTCGCACTGCGTTGGCGCCATGTCTACGTCGTGGATGAGCGCATGGAGATTACACGCTGTACCGGTTACCTCAACCTATCAAGCGGTGCGAGCGTGGGCGATCCGCTTGGCGATGGGAGTCGGCTGCTGAGCGTGAACTTTCGAGGCAACCAAGCGCATCTGGTGTTCCGTGTGGATGAGCGCACCGGTCTGCCCATTGGCGCATTGCCTGCATGGATCAGGGTAGTAGGGGTGGACGAGCTTGTTGCCTTTAGAGCGGCGTTCCGGGATGCGCAAGGCGGCCGCGGCAAGGTCGAGCTGCATTGCGTAGGCGCGGGCGGCCAGGAGTGCTATCGCATGATCGATGTCTACCAACAAGCCTTGCTGGAGCACTTGTTCCATCGAAAGACGCCGAGAACGCCGTACTAGTCGAAGAAATAGGGAGCGAACTGATGACTAACGAAGAACTGAGACGCCTTGCCTACTTTGCCGTTGGCCTCGGCTCCGAGGGGACCGCATATGGAATTGCAGGCATAGAGGGTCAGGCATAGAGGGTCACAGGCATAGAGGGTCAGGCATAGAGGGCATAGAGGGGGCATAGAGGGTCAGGGCATAGAGGGTCAGGTCTCCCATCTTGCATTTCCCCAAGGCCTGAGGGTCAGGTCTCCCATCTTGCATTTCCCTGTCTGACAGTCGGGGATCCCTTCGGGCATGCCCCAACGCACACCTAGCGTGGCACCAGCAAGAGCTGAGCCCGTCAACACGATCAAGCACCCGTTACGCGGCGAGTGTTGGCGCGGCTGGAGGCTTGTATCACCCTGCTCACGGTCGATGCAGAAAGCTTGAAGGCGATCGCAATGGCTGTTTGGGTGTGGCCACCATCAAAGAATGCTCGCGCGACACAAGCGTTGCGTTCGGCCTTGTCGCTCACCGCAACTGCGATTGCGGCACGGTGCAGCAGATCGTCATCATGGCTGGGCGCAGCGAGGTGGACCTTGCACACGCCATGCATGGGCCGGTGTACCGGAGCGCTGAGCCCGGCCTGGTCCTGCATGCGCCGAATGAACGAGTCGTCGCCCAGGTAGATTTGCTGCCGGAGTTCATCCCAAAGCGGCACGTCGCGCCCCTGTGCAACGAAACTGGCATAGCGCCTGGCCGCCGCCGGACGCGCCTTCCCCGGCGCAAGCTGAGTGTGGATCTGTGCGATGTCTAGCCAGCCAGGTGCCGGAGCAAGCCCGGCCAGGGCACGGTAGCTGCTCCACGCGTACAGCTCTGGCGCGGCGACCATGCGCGCCCGTACTGGGTTCAAGTCCACATAGCGACACACCTCCAGCAAGTAAGCATCGCTGTCCACCAGAATGGCCCTGAAGCGCCCTTGGAACAAGTGCCCCGTCAGACCATGCCGCCGATTGAAGGTCTGCGTATAGACGCCATTGAGCTGGCGCATCAGGCGCGACAAGTTGGCCTCGTGCGTCTGCAAAAGCAGATGGTAGTGATTGCCCATCAGGCAGTAGGCCAGTGCCATGGCATCGAAGCGGCGCAAGGACTCGGCCAAGACGGTCAGGAACAGCGCCCTGTCGTTGTCGTCCAGCGCAATCACTTCCCGCCGATCACCGCGGGAAGTGACGTGATACAGGGCGCCCGGGTAGGCAACTCGCAAAGGCCTGACCATGCCGACAAACTAGGCGCTGGGCTTCTGAAATGCAAGATGGGAGACCTGACCCTTTCCGGAGACCTGCCCCCCGTTTCGTACCCCGGCTGTAACCGCAAGCCGGTCCGGATCTTGTAATATGGTTACCAATTTCAATCCGGCCGAGTTACATCGGCGCAGGGGCTGACCGTATGACAAGCAAGACCACTCGCCCGATCGGCGAGGTCACCGCGCGCATCCAGGCGCGCAGCGCCGCCACCCGCGAGCGCTATCTGGCCCAGGTGGCCCAGCTGGCCGGCCGCAAACGTGGCGTGGAGCGCATGGGCTGCGCCAATGTGGCGCATGCCTTTGCCGCCATGCCGGCCAACGACAAGCTGCGCATCGTGGCCGAGAAGGCGCCGCATCTGGGCATCGTGACCGCCTACAACGACATGCTCTCGGCCCACCAGCCCTACGAGCATTACCCCGAGCTGATACGCGCCGAGGCCCATGCCCAGGGCGCCACCGTGCAGGTGGCGGGCGGCACGCCGGCGATGTGCGATGGCGTTACGCAAGGCCTGCCCGGCATGGAGCTGAGCCTGTTCTCGCGCGACAGCATCGCCATGAGCACCGCCATCGCGCTGAGCCACGATGTCTTCGACGGCGCGCTGCTGCTGGGCATCTGCGACAAGATCGTGCCGGGCCTGCTGATCGGCGCGCTGCATTTCGGCCATCTGCCCTGCGTGTTCGTGCCCGCCGGCCCGATGAGCAGTGGCATCTCCAACAGCGAGAAGGCCAAGGTGCGCGAGCTTTACGCGCAAGGCAAGGTGGGGCGCGAGGAGCTGCTGAAGAGCGAATCCGCCGCCTACCATGGTGCCGGCACCTGCACCTTCTACGGCACCGCCAACAGCAACCAGATGCTGCTGGAGGCGATGGGCCTGCACCTGCCGGGTGCGGCCTTCGTGCATCCGCAGGACGACTTGCGCGAGCAGCTCAGCCGCGCCGCGGTGCGCCAGGCCCTCAGCATCACCGCCAAGGGCAACTACACGCCGATCGGCCGCCTGGTGGACGAGCGCTGCATCGTCAACGCCATGGTCGCGCTGCTCGCCACCGGCGGTTCCACCAACCACCTGATCCATTGGGTGGCGGTGGCGCGTTCGGCCGGCATCCTGATCGACTGGACCGATTTCTCCGAGCTCTCGGCCGCCGTGCCGCTGCTGGCGCGCGTCTATCCGAACGGCAGCGCCGATGTGAACCAGTTCCAGGCCGCCGGTGGCCCCGGTTTCGTGATCCGCGAGCTGCTGCAGGCCGGCCTGATGCACGAGGACGTGCTGACCGTCAGCGGCCCCAGCCTGCAAGCCTATGGCCGCGTGCCCAAGCTCGGTGCCGACGGCCAGCCGCAGTGGCAGGCGCTGCCCGAGGGCAGCAGCGACGAGAGCGTGGTGCGCACCGCGGCCGCCCCCTTCAGCGCCAGCGGTGGCCTGAAGCTGCTGGCCGGCAACCTGGGCCGCGCCGTCATCAAGGTCTCGGCGGTGCCGGACGATCGCCATGTGATCGAGGCGCCGGCGCGCATCTTCACCGACCAGGAATCCATGCAGGCGGCCTTCAAGGCCGGCGAGCTGGACCGCGACGTGGTGGTGGTGGTGCGCTTCCAGGGGCCGCAGGCCAATGGCATGCCCGAGCTGCACAAGCTCACGCCGCCGCTGGCGGTGCTGCAGGGCAAGGGCTTCAAGGTCGCCCTGGTGACTGACGGCCGCATGAGCGGCGCCTCCGGCAAGGTGCCGGCCGCCATCCACGTGAGCCCCGAGGCCCTGGCCGGCGGGCCGCTGGCCAAGCTGCGCGATGGCGATCTGGTGCGCATGGATGCCGTCAGCGGCGAACTGCAGGCGCTGGTGCCCGAGGCCGAGTGGGCACAGCGCGCGCTCGCCAGCATTGCGCCCGAGCAGCAGGCCGAGAACGGTGCCGGCCTCGGCCGCGAACTGTTTGCCGGCCTGCGCCGCAACGTCAAGAGCGCCGAGGAAGGCGCCATCACTTGGCTGTAAAGCACAAGGATTCCGTATGAGCGACAAGACCCTCAGCCTGGCCGCGCATGGCCCGGTGATTCCGGTGATCGTGATCCAGCGCCTGCAAGACGCCGTGCCCTTGGCCCAAGCCCTGGTGGCCGGCGGCGTGCGCGTGCTGGAGGTGACGTTGCGCACCCCGGTGGCGCTGGCGGCGATGGAGGCGATGGCGCGTGCCGTGCCCGAGGCCATCGTCGGTGCCGGCACCCTGCGCACGGTGGCCGATGTGGTGGCGGCCAAGAATGCCGGCTGCCGGTTCGGTGTCAGCCCAGGCTATACCGATGCGATTGCAGCGGCCTGCCAGGCACAGGACCTGCCCCTTTTGCCCGGCGTCTCCACCGCCAGCGAGGTGATGCAGGCGAATGCCGCGGGTTATCACTTCCTCAAGCTATTTCCGGCTACCGCGGTGGGCGGCGTGAACCTGCTCAAGGCGCTGGCGGGGCCCTTCCCGGACGTGGCCTTCTGCCCCACCGGGGGCATCACGCCCGAGACGGCGCCGCAATTCCTGGGCCTGCCCAATGTGAAGGTCTGCGGCGGCTCCTGGCTGACGCCTGCCGACGCCATAGCAGCCGGTGACTGGGCCCGCATCACGCGCCTGGCTCAGGCCACGCAGGCCTTACGCGGCTGAAGGCGGCTGAAGGCGACTGAAGGCGGCTGATCAAGCCCTGGCTTCAAAGATCAGACAGGTGGTGCTGGCATGGGCATAGAGCTTGCCGTCATGCCCCACCAGACGCGCCTCGGCGGTGGCCACCTGGCGTCCGCCATGGGTGACCTCGCCGATCGCACGCACCAGCGGCACGCGGTCTGACAGCGCCCGCACCAGGTTCACCTTGAACTCCAGCGTGGTGTAGCCGCGGCCTGGCTCTAGGCTGGTGTGCACCGCGCAGCCCAGCGCGGAGTCCAAGAGGGTGGCGAACCAGCCACCATGCACGGTGCCCAGCGGGTTGTAATGCTTGCGCTGCGGCCGGCCCTGGAACACCGCGCGGCCATGCGCCACCTCGATGAGGCAGAAGTCCAGGGTGTGCGAAATCGGCGGCGGCGGGAATTCACCATTCAGCATGGCCTGCATCTGCTGCAGGCCCGTGAGGCCCGCCAGCTGCTCGGGGCGCGCCAGCCCATGCTCCGGGCGCAGCCTTGCGCGTACCGTGGCCTCATCGGCCTGCCATTGCGCCAGCAGTTCGTCCGCCGCGGCAGCGGGGCTTGGGGTAGTGCGTGCGTCCATCGTCGAGTCCAATGTTTGTAGCTGCAACTATTGCAGATGCAATCATCGCCACTAGAATGCCGGCATGTCAAGCAAGCCCGCGACAATACCCCAAGCCAAGCAGGTGCCGCAGGGCTGCACCAATTTCAAGCTGCGCCAGCTGACGCGCCTGGTGTCGCAGCACTGCGAGACCCATTTCGCCGAGACCGGGCTCAAGACCACCCAGTACTCGCTGCTCTCGCACATCGATCACCTGGGGCCCGTGCAGCCCAGCGAGCTGGCACGGCGCATGGATCTGGACGTCTCCACGCTCTCGCGCAATGTGCAGGGCCTGGTGGCGGCCGGGCTGGTAGAGCTTGCGGAGGGGGACGATGCGCGCAGCCATCGCCTGCAGCTGAGCGAAGCCGGCCGCGCCAAGCGCCAAGCCATGAAGGGCAGCTGGAAGCGCGCCCAGCTCTCGCTCAACGAACGCCTGGGCGATGCCAAGGTGGCGCAACTGCATGCCCTGCTGGACGAATGCTTAGCGCTGATGCGTGACACTGGGCGCGGCTGCTAGCATGGCTGCATGCATCGCGTCATCGACCTGCCCAACTGGCCACGCCGCCACAGCTTCGAGTTCTTCCGCCAACTCAACCAGCCTTACTTCAGCCTCTGCACCCGCGTGGAGCTGAGCGGCCTGCTGGCCCGTGCCAAGGCACAGGCCGAGGCCACGCCCTTCCTGGCCTACCACCACGCCTTGCTGGCCACGGTCAACGAGTTCGCCTGCTTCCGCCAACGCATCGTCGATGGCCGGGTGATCGAGTACGCGCAGGTCGACGCCAGTACCACGGTGCTGCGCAGCGATGAAAGCCTGGCCTTTGCCGATCTGGCCTATCACGCCGATTTCGGCCGCTTCGTGCGCGAGGCGCAGGCCAGCCTGGCTGCGGCGCGTGCCTCCGACCCGGATGCCATCGTCAGCATCAAGGCGCCGCGCCAGGACATGATCCATACCACCGTGATTCCCTGGCTGAGCTTCAGCAGCTTCTCGCACCCGCGCCAGCTGGGCAGCGGGGATGCGATCCCCAAGTTCGCGCTGGGCCGCTACCAGCCCGAGCCCGGCAGCAGCCGGCTATGGATGCCGGTGCATGTGGAGGTGCACCACGCGCTGATGGACGGCCTGCATGTGGGCCGCTTCTTCGAGGCCTTGCAGGCCAGGATGAGTTAGGGCCTGTTAACACTACGCCGATGGGTCGCGTTGTCGGCCAGAAAGGCGGCAGGCAAGGCGCAAACCGCAGCCGGGTTGGACACCCGGCGAGGATTTGCAACGCGGCCTGCGGTCTTTCTGGCCACAACCCTGCGGGAAGACTCGTCTCGGTGGGCCACGCGTCGTTGCAACGCTGGCCCGCACGAGAGTGCGGGCGGCGCGCTGCGCCTAGCTTGGCCCGCCGAGGCGAGCCTTCGCGGCCCATCGGCGCAGTGTTAACAGGCCCTATAGCTCGATCTCCACCACCACCGGCGCGTGGTCGCTGGGCCGCTCGTTCTTGCGCGGCAGCTTGTCGATCACGCAAGACTTCACCGCGCCCTTGAGCGCCGCGCTGACCAGGATATGGTCGATGCGCAGGCCCTGGTTCTTGCGGAAGGCCAGATTGCGGTAGTCCCACCAGCTCCAGCTCTTGGGCGGCTGCTCGAAGAGGCGGAAGGCGTCCGTCAGCCCCAGGCCCAGCAAGGCCTGGAAATGGGCGCGCTCCTCGGGCGTGCAATGGATCTGGCCGGCCCAGGCCACCGGGTCGTAGACATCCCGGTCCTCCGGAGCGATGTTGAAGTCGCCCATCAGCACCAGCTTGTCATGCGAGCGCAGCTCCTGGCGCAGCCAGTCCTGCAGGGCCTGCAGCCAGCCCATCTTGTACTGGAACTTGTCGCTATCGGGCGCCTGGCCGTTGGGGAAATAGCCGCCCACCACGCGCACGCCGGCCACGGTGCCGGCGATCACGCGCGCCTGCTCGTCGGCCAGGCCGGGGATGTTCTTCACCACCTCGGTGGCAGGCGCCTTGCTGATCAGGGCCACGCCGTTGTAGGTCTTCTGGCCAAACCATTGCACCTGGTAGCCGGCCGCGCCGATCTCCAGGGTGGGGAACTTGTCGTCGGTGAGCTTGGTCTCCTGCAGCACCAGGGCATCGACCGGATTCGCCGCCAGCCAGTCGAGCAGCTGCGGCAGGCGCACGGCCAGGGAGTTGACGTTCCAAGTAGCAAATTTCATGGCTGGGCAGGGGGAATGGGCCGGGGCAGGGCGGATGTTACCCGTGCACCGTGCAATCTCACCGAGTCGCGGTCTCGGACCGGGCCGTCCGTGGAAATACCTAATATCCGTAGTTCCTTTGGCGGTAATATTCGGGCATAGTGATGTACGCATGAATACAGGCATCAACGATGAACTGCGGGATCGGGTGTTCGAAAACGCCTCGGAGCTGTTCTCCGTGCTGGCCGCCCCATGCCGCGTCCGCATCATGTGCGAGCTCTGCCGGAGTGAGCGTAACGTGGGTGAGCTGCTGATGGTCGTCGGGGGCAGCCAGCCGAATTTGTCGCACCACCTGCGCGCCCTGTTCCAGGCGGGGGTGGTGACCAGGCGCCGTGACGGGGCCAAGGTGTATTACCGGGTGGCGCAGCAACGGATGGAAGCGCTGTGTGAGATTTTGCAGGGCTTGGGTGTGGTGGAGCGGTCGGCCGACGAGGTCATCGCCGAGGCACAAGCCGGCCCGCATGAACCGAAGGAGTGGTTGTGAATTCTGACGACAAGCCATCGGGCCGGCTGATCAAGGCGCCTGAGAATTTCCTGGACCCGGCGGGCATACGCCAGGTCTTTGCCGAGGCCAAGAGCGGCCGGCGCGACTTCATGCGCAAGGCCTTTTCGGCGGCCGCGGCCGCCGGCGCCGCCGCGGCTGCGCCGGCAGCGCTGGCCACCTCCAACCCGGTGCAAGCGGGCGAGGGCGATCCCAACATCCTCACCCTGCCCGAACACAGCAAGGGCCTGGGTCAGGCGGTGGCGACCGAAGGCTACGGCAAGCCGTCCAAGTACGAGGCCAATGTGCAGCGCCGCCAGAGCCCGGGACTGACCCAGACGGCGCAGGCCTCGGTGTCCTTCGCGCCGCTGCAATCGCTGTTCGGCATCGTCACGCCCAGCGGCCTGCATTTCGAGCGCCATCACCAGGGCTGGTGGGACATCGACCCGTCCAAGCACCGCCTGATGCTCAACGGCTCCGACGCCACCATGCTGAAGAAGCCCATGGTCTTCACCATGGACGAGCTGATGCGGCTGCCCTCGGTGTCGCGCTTCCACTTCATCGAATGCGGTGCCAACACCGGCATGGAATGGGGCAATGTCGCCGTGCCCACGGTGCAGTACTCGCATGGCATGCTGAGTTGCAGCGAGTTCACCGGCGTGCCGCTGCGCATCCTGCTGGACCTGGCAGGGGTGGATTACAAAAAGGCCCGCTATGTGCTGGCCGAGGGCGCCGACGGTTCCTCGATGACGCGCACCATCCCGATGGAGATGGTGGAGAGCGGCGAGGTGCTGGTGGCCTATGGCCAGAACGGCGAGATGCTGCGCCCCGAGCAGGGCTATCCGCTGCGCCTGGTGGTGCCGGGCGTGCAAGGTGTCAGCTGGGTGAAGTACCTGCGCCGCATCGAGGTGGGTGACAAGCCCTATGCGACCAAGGACGAGGCCGTGCACTACATCGACCTGATGCCCAATGGTCAGCACCGGCAGTACAGCAGCATCCAGGAGTGCAAGAGCGTGGTGACCACGCCCTCGGGCGGCCAGGTGCTGCTGGACAAGGGTTTCTACAACATCAGCGGTCTGGCCTGGTCGGGGCGTGGCCGCATCAAGCGGGTGGACGTGTCGGTGGACGGCGGCCGCAACTGGCGCAGCACCCGGCTGGAGGGTGCGGTGCTGCCCAAGTGCCTGACCCGCTTCAACATCGACTGGGTGTGGGACGGCAAGCCCGCCCTGATCCAGAGCCGCGCCATGGACGAGACCGGCTATGTGCAGCCCAGCTACAAGCAGTTGCGCGAGGTGCGCAGCACCCGCTCGATCTATCACAACAATGCCGTGCAGACCTGGTTGGTCCAGGAAGATGGGGAGGTGAAGAATGTCCAGCTCTCCTAAGCTTGCCCTGATCGGCATGGTCGGACTTTGCGGCGCCATGCTGGCGACGGCGGCGCTGGCCCAGTCGGCCAAGGACATGCCCAACGTCGGCCGCGCGGCCACGCCCAAGGAAATCGCCGCCTGGGACATCGATGTGCGGCCCGACTTCAAGGGCCTGCCCAAGGGCAGCGGCACGGTGGCCAAGGGCCAGGATGTCTGGGAAGGCAAATGCGCCCAGTGCCACGGCATCTTCGGTGAAAGTGGCGAGGTGTTCTCCCCCTTGGTGGGCGGCACCACGCCGGAGGACATCAAGAGCGGGCATGTGGCCCGGCTGAATGACCGAGGCTTTCCCGGCCGCACCACCCTGATGAAGGTGGCCACGGTCTCGACGCTGTGGGACTACATCAACCGCGCCATGCCCTGGACGGCACCGAAGTCGCTGAGCACGGACGAGGTCTACAGCGTGACCGCCTTCCTGCTCAACCTGGGCGGCATCGTGCCCGAGAACTTCGAACTCTCGGACAAGAACATCGCCGAGGTGCAGCAGCGCATGCCCAATCGCAACGGCATGACGCTGGACCATGCGCTGTGGCCCGGCAAGGGCCTCACCACCGCCAAGGCGCCCGACACCCGCAGCGTGGCCTGCATGAAGGACTGCCAGGTGGAGGCCAAGATCAGCTCCTTCCTGCCCGAGCATGCGCGCAATGCCCATGGCAACCTGGCCGAGCAGAACCGTGCGGTCGGCCCGCAGCATGGGGCCGACACCAGCAAGCCTTCGGGCACGCCGGTGCAGCGCGCGGCGGACCCCGCGCCCGCAGCCAAGGCGCCGGCCGCGCCCATGGCCTTGCTGAACAAGAACAGTTGCACGGCCTGCCATGCGGTGGCCGGCAAGCTGGTGGGCCCTTCGTTCCAGGATATTGCCAAGAAGCATGGCGAGCGCGGCGACGCAATCGCCTATCTTTCGGGCAAGATTCGCTCCGGCGGCGTGGGGGTGTGGGGCCAGATCCCGATGCCGGCGCAGACGCTTAGCGATGCCGATGCCGCGAGCATCGCGCAATGGCTCAAGAGCGGTGCCCCACGCTGAATTCTTTTTACCGTCCCTAGGTGATGACACGGAGTCGGCCGGCGCATCCCTTTATTAGCATGCAACGATCAAGGAGACCGAAGATGATCGCGAAAACAAACCGCAGAGAGCTGATGGCCACCAGTGCCAAGGTCGCATCGCTGATGCTCGCCACCGGCGTGTTCGGCAAGTTGGCTCACGCCGCCGGCGACGCCGCCGGCAAGGGCGCCTTTGAGGCCAAGAGCCTGGCCGATCTGGTCAAGGCGCTGGGCTATGGTGCGCCCACCGAGAGCAAGGACGTCACCATCACCGCGCCCGACATTGCCGAGAACGGCGCCGTCGTGCCGCTGGGTGCGGCCACCACCGCGGCCGGCGTCAAGCAGATGCTGCTGCTGGTGGAGAAGAACCCCTCGGTGCTGGCCGCACTGTTCAACGTCAGCCCGGACGTCGAAACCAGCTTCTCCACGCGCGTGAAGATGGGCCAGTCCTCCAACGTCTACGCGGTGGCGGTGACCAATGACAACAAGGTGCTGTACGCGCTCAAGGAAGTCAAGGTCACGCTGGGTGGCTGCGGCGGTTGATGCCGGCCCACCTTTTTTCAGAACTCAGCTAAACAGGAGCAAGACATGGCAGATCCGATGCGAATCCGTGCGCAAGCCGCTGGCGACAAGGCCACCGTGCGCGTGTTGATGGCTCATGAGATGGAAAGCGGTCAGCGCAAGGACGCGGCCGGCAAGACCATCCCCGCCTGGTACATCAACGAGGTGAGTGCCGCGCTGAACGGCAAGGTGGTGTTGACGGCCGAATGGGGCCCCTCGGTCTCGAAGAATCCCTTCCTGCAATTCGCCATCAAGGGCGCCAAGGCCGGTGACAAGGTGCAGGTGACCTGGACCGACAACAAGGGCGACAAGCGCAGCGACGAAGCGACGGTGTCCTGACTCCGTGTTGATACCTAGCGGCCCCAATGCGGGGCCGGCCTACATTTGCAGGCGCCGGGTGTCCTTGCCTGGGCAGAAGAGCACCGCAATGGAGACAAGACCATGAAGCATTGGAAACTGCTTGCAGGCGCAGCCCTCGGGCTGATGGCTGGCGTGGTATCGGCGCAGAAGACGGCCGCCGACGCGATCGCCGAGTACCGCGCCCTGCTGGCCGATGGCAATCCGGCCGAGTTGTTCGAGGCCAAGGGTGAAGATCTCTGGAAGGCCAAGCGTGGCCCCAAGAATGCATCGCTGGAGCGCTGCGATCTGGGGCAGGGCGCCGGCGTCGTGAAGGGCGCCTTCGTGCGCCTGCCGCGCTGGTTCGCCGACACCCAGCGCGTGCAGGACCTGGAGTCGCGCCTGCTGACCTGCATGAGCACGCTGCAGGGGCTGGATGCCGATGCGATCGCCAAGACCCCCTTCGGCAAGGGCGAGCAGGCGAATATGGAGGCCCTGGTGGCCTGGATCTCGGCCGAATCGCGCGGTCAGCGCATGCAACTGCCGCAGGCCCATGCGGCCGAGCAGCGCATGTACGAGCTCGGCAAGCGCGCCTTCTTCTTCCGCGGCGGGCCGATGGATTTCTCCTGCGCCTCCTGCCACGGCGAGGAAGGCAAGCGCATCCGCCTGCAGGACCTGCCCAACCTCACCAAGAACCCTGGCGATGGCGTGGGCTTCGCCGCCTGGCCAGCCTACCGCGTCTCCAGCGGCGAGTTGTGGGGCATGCAGCGACGCCTCAACGATTGCTTCCGCCAGCAGCGCTTCCCCTATCCGGGCTATGCCTCCGAGGTCACCATCGCACTGGCCGTGTACATGGGTGTGAATGCCAAGGGTGCCGAGTCCATCGCACCGGCCATCAAGCGCTGAAGGAGACGCAAATGAACAAACGCTTTGTTTGGGGTGCTGTTGCTGCCTTGGCGCTGGGTGCTGCGGGTTGCGCCGGCCTGCCTGGCCAGCCCACGGCGGCCGAGCTGGACGCCCAGGCCCTGGCGATGCTGAAGGCCTCGTTCCGCGACGAGGGCATCGCCACCACCAAGCGCCTGGACCAGGATCTTGGCCAGCAGGCTTGCTCCGCCCAGACCGCGCCGCCTGAAGGCGTGGCCAAGCGCGTCGAGGCCGAGGCGCTGGCCTCGATCAAATGGCCGGCGGGCGGGCAGTACCTGGGCGATTGGCGCGAGGGTGAGAAGCTGGCGCAGAACGGCCGCGGCATGACCTGGACCGACAAGTCCGCAGCCCCGACGGCCAACGGCGCCAACTGCTACAACTGCCATCAGATCAGCAAGCAGGAAGTCTCCTTCGGCACCATCGGCCCCAGCCTTTACAACTACGGCAAGATCCGCGGCGTCAAGGACCCGGCCGACCCGGCCAGCGCCGCCATCGTGCAATACACCTGGGGCAAGCTGTGGAATTCCAAGGCCTACAACGCCTGCTCCAACATGCCACGCTTCGGTCATGCCGGCTTGCTCAACGAGGAGCAGCTGCGCCATGTGATGGCGCTGATTCTCGACCCGCGCTCGCCGGTGAACCAGTAGGCCGCAGCCCACCCGCACAAGCAAGCCCGTCCGAGCCCCGGCCCCGACGGGCTTTCTTCGACCCAAAACATCAGTGAATACGAATACTTACCATGAGCCTCAGCAAACGTGAATTCCTCCAAGTGATGTCGGCGGCCTCGGTGGCGGGCATGGGTCTGGGCCGTTATGCCGATGCCGATGCGGCCACGGCAGAGCAGGGGCTCTACGAGCTGCCGCGCTTCGGCCAGGTGTCTTTCCTGCACATGACCGACTGCCATGCGCAGCTCAAGCCGATCTACTTCCGCGAGCCCAATGTCAACCTGGGCATCGCCGGCATGCGGGGCCAAAGCCCCCATGTGGTGGGCGAGGGCATGCTGAGGGCCGCCGGCGTGCGTCCGGGTACGGTGCTGGCCCATGCCTACACCTACCTGGACTTCGAGCGCGCCGCGCGCCGCTACGGCAAGGTGGGCGGCTTTGCCCACCTCAGCACCCTGGTCAAGCGCATGAAGGCCAGCCGCCCCGGCGCCTTGCTGCTGGACGGTGGTGACACCTGGCAGGGCTCGGCCACCTCGCTGTGGACCAATGCCCAGGACATGGTCGACGCCTGCAAGCTGCTGGGCGTGGACGTGATGACCGGCCACTGGGAGTTCACCTACGGCATGGAGCGCGTGAAGGAAATCCTCGAGAAGGACTTCAAGGGCAAGCTCGACTTCGTGGCGCAGAACGTCAAGACCAATGACTTCGGCGACGCGGTGTTCGCGCCCTATGTGATACGCGAGATGAATGGCGTCAAGTGCGCCATCATCGGTCAGGCCTTCCCCTACACGCCGATCGCCAACCCGCGCTATATGGTGGCCGACTGGGCCTTCGGCATCCAGGACGAGAACATGCAGGCCATGGTCGACGAGGTGCGGGCCAAGGGCGCCAAGGTGGTGGTGGTGCTCTCGCACAACGGCATGGACGTGGACCTGAAGATGGCCTCGCGGGTGCGCGGCATCGATGCCATCCTGGGCGGCCACACGCACGACGGCGTGCCGGTGCCGGTGCCGGTCAAGAACGCCGGTGGCACCACCCTGGTGACGAATGCCGGCAGCAACGGCAAGTTCCTGGGCGTGCTGGACTTCGAGGTGAAGGACGGGCGCGTGAGCGACTTCCGCTACAAGCTGCTGCCGATCTTCTCGAACATGCTCAAGGCCGATCCGGAGATGGATGCACTGATCGAGAAGATCCGCAAGCCCTTTGAAGCCAAGCTGAGCGAGAAGCTGGCGGTGAGCGACGGCCTGCTGTACCGCCGCGGCAATTTCAACGGCAGCTGGGACCAGCTGATCGTCGACGCGCTGATCGAGGTGCAGGGCGCCGACATCGCCTTCTCGCCCGGTTTCCGCTGGGGCACGACCCTGCTGCCCGGCGATGTCATCACGCGCGAGCTGATGATGGACCAGCTCGCCACCACCTACTCCTATGCGACCGTCACGCCGATGAGCGGCGCCATGATCAAGACGGTGCTGGAAGACGTGTGCGACAACCTCTTCAACCCCGACCCCTACTACCAGCAGGGCGGCGACATGGTGCGCGTGGGCGGCCTGAGCTATAGCTGCGAACCCGGCGCGGCGATGGGCCGGCGCATCCAGGACATGCGCCTGCACGGCAAGCCGATCGAGGCCGACAAGCAATACAAGGTGGCCGGCTGGGCCCCGGTGGCCGAAGAGGCCGCCAGCATGCCCGGCACGCGCATGGTGTGGGACGTGGTCGAGCAATGGCTCAAGAGCCAGGGGCGCGTCAGCACGCGCAAGCTCAACACGCCGCGGCTGCTCGGCGTGCAGGGCAATCCGGGCCTGGTGCTCTGAGTGAGCGGGTGGCGCAAACGGATTGTTTGCGCCACATCAAGGGAAAGTCCCCGGGCCGCGGCCCTTGTCTGCGCGGGAGCAGCGCCCTACCATGATCCAACAGTATCGAAAGTTTGATATCAATCTTTCTGGATCATCATGCGCAGTACGGCCCCATCAGTCACCGACGACGTCTCGCAAATGCGTGAGCATGCGCGTGAGGCCACCGCGCTGCTGAAGGCGCTTGGCAACGAAGATCGCCTGCTGATCCTCTGCACCCTCAGTCAGGGGGAACTGTCGGTGGGCGAGCTGGAGCAGCGCACGCAGATCCATCAGCCGACGCTGTCGCAGCAGCTCACGGTGCTGCGCGATCAAGCCATGGTGAGCTGCCGCCGCGACGGCCGCTTTGCCTATTACAGCGTCAGCAGCCCGGCTGCGCTGGCCACCATTGCCACCCTCTACGAGCTGTTCTGCGCACGCAGCGGTAGCTGTGAGAAACCACGCCGCAGCGCGAACAAGCCACCTTCTTGAGCTCGGCTCAGGCCCGCTGAACCCAGCGGGACGTACAGGCAGGCCCTGCATGGGGCAGCGAGCCTGCCGCAACACCAGGAGACAACATGACGAAACGCTATCAAGGCGTCGCGGGGGCCTTGCTCGCCCTGCCGATGCTTGCGCAGGCCACCAATGGCATGCTGCTGGAAGGCTATGGCCCGATATCCGCCGGCATGGGCGGGGTGGCCACGGCCCTGGACCACGGCGTAGCAGCCGCGGCCACCAATCCGGCCACGCTGGGCCTGATGGGCGGCAATGCACGACTGGACCTCGCCATCGGTCACCTCGGACCCAGGGTCAGTTCCAACGCCGGTCCAATGACGACCAGGTCGGGCGGCACGGCCTACGAGATGCCCGCCTTCGGCTATGCGCGCCGCAGCGGTGACCTGGTCTACGGCCTGGCCATGTTCGCGCAGGGTGGCATGGGCACCGAGTACGGCGCGGACAGCTTTCTGGCGATGGGCTCGGGCCGCGATGTGCGCTCGGAGCTGGGCGTCGGGCGGATGATTGCGCCCGTCGCCTGGAAGCTCAGCCAGGACCTCAGCGTCGGCGGCTCGCTGGACCTGGTCTGGGCCACGCTCGACATCCGCATGGCGGCCAGCGGCGCGCAACTGGGCCAGATGGTCACGGGCGCCAGTGGCAACCTGGCGGCAGCGCTGCCGGCTCTCGGTGGTGCGCCCTGGGCGCGCGTCGACTTCAGCGACCAGAGCAAGTTCTCGGGTGAGGCGGTGGCCCTGGGCTGGGCCGGCAAGCTGGGGATGGTCTACAAGCTCACGCCGGCCCTGACGCTGGGCGCCAGCTGGCACAGCAAGACTTCCTTGCGCGACCTGAAGACCGGACAGGGCGCCGCGTCACTGAGCGCGACGGGCGGCTTCTCCGACAGCGGCCGCATGGCGGTGGAGGGTTTCCAGATGCCGGCGCAGTTTGCGCTTGGGGCGGCCTGGCAGGCCGGCCCCACGCTCACCTTGGCTGCAGACGTCAAGCGCGTGCAATGGGCGCCGGTGATGCAGGCCCTGCGGATGCGCTATGACAGTGCTGCCATGGGCGGCAGCGTCAGCTTCGCGCTGCCGCAGCAATGGCGCAACCAGACCGTTTCGGCGCTGGGCATGGCCTGGAATCCATGGTCCGCACTGACCTTGCGGGCCGGCGTCAACTGGGCCTCCAATCCAGTGCCCGATGCCTATGTGCTGCCGATTTTCCCTGCCACCGTGAAGCGGCACTACAGCGCTGGCCTCAGCTATGTCAGTGGCGCAAGTTCCGACATCCATTTGGCCGTGAGCAAGGCTCCGGCCAACGTGGTGGAGGCCGGTTCGGGTGCGGCCATCAGTCACAGCCAGTTCAATGCCCAGCTGATGTACAGCCTGCGCTTCTGAGTTGCAGTTTTTTTACCCTAAATATCAGGACATCGTCATGAAGCAATTTATAACTTGGCTGCTGCGCGGCGCGGCACTGGCCACGCTGGCGGCCAGCCTCACCGGCTGCGGCACCGTGGCCACCCTGGGCAAGTTGGAGGATGGTGCCGGCGCCGAGGCCAGCAAGATGTGGGATCGCTGGGTGGCCAGCGGCGGCGATATCGCCGTGGCCACCACCTGGGAGCGCAAGGTCAAGCCGGGCGTCACGCTGGAGCAGATCGAGCAGGCCCTGGCCAGCGTCTCCACCGAGTCCAATATCCGCCCGGTGGGCGAGCTACCGCTGTCCAAGGAGCTGGAGGCGCGCTCGGGCAAGCCGCAAAAGCTGCTCAAGGTCTACAACTACTGCAACCCACAAACGGCGCGCAAGATGGTGGACTTTTCGCCGCATATGGCGGCCTATCTGCCGTGTCGCATCAGCATCGTCGAGCAGGCCGATGGCCTGTGGATGTACACGCTCAACATGGACATGATGATCAGGATGGGGCGCAAGCTGCCGCCGGATCTGAAGGCCGATGCGCTGAAGGTGCGCGAGGCGATCTGGCAGATGATGGAAAAGGGCTCCCAGGGGGAATTCTGATGTGCGGGCCGACCCGAGCGCACGCTGGGGTCGGCCGCCACATCAGGGATGCAGGTAGACGTAGCTTTCGCGCGCCTGCAGCTTGGCCACCTCGGCCACGCCCGAGGGCACGATTTTGGCTTCCATCGCCACCTTGTCGGGCGAGATCTTGCGCGCGGTCAGGGTGTTGTTGCAGACCCTGAATTCCACGCCCTGGCCGGCCAGATCGCCAATCGCTCCAGCGAAGGGTTGGCCCTGCGGCGTGGTGGCGCCGTCGAGCAGGAAATCGATGCCAGCACCATGGGTCACGACGACGATCTTCGCCGTCGGGTCGGCCGCCAGATGGTTGCGGATATTGCCCAGCGCGCGCGCGGCCTGGGCCACGCCTTCGCTAAGGTGGTAGACCACCTTGACGGGTGCGTCGGCCGCATAGGCGGGCAGCGCAGGCAGGGCGCAGGCGAAGGCCACGCCCATGGCCAGGATGCCGCGCGCGAGGATTCGACGTTGAATTGACATAGCTCACTCCTTCAGGGTTGATCTGGGCTGTACATCAGCAGCTGCGCATATTAGGATTTAAAGACAAATTGCCCGAAATTGATTTGGGGCAAACGCGCATAGCCGAGGCCGAGTGCCGAACAAAAAGGCCGCCATCATGCAGCTTGAATCGATCATCGAGTCCGTTGGCCAGGCCAAGGCCCTGGCCTGGGGTGGGCTGGCGATCGGCTTTGCCTTCGGTTTCTTCGCCCAGCGCTCGCGCTTCTGCCTGCGCTCGGCCACCATCGAGTTTTCGCGCGGCGCGCCGGGCGGGAAGCTGACGGTCTGGCTGTTCGCGTTCGCCACGGCCCTGCTGGCCACCCAGGCGCTCATCGCAATGGGCCATGCCGATGTCAGTTCGGCCCGCCAGCTGGCGGCGCGTGGCAGCCTCTCCGGTGCGGCCATCGGTGGTGCGCTGTTTGGTGTCGGCATGATTCTGGCGCGCGGCTGTTCCAGCCGCCTGCTGGTGCTGGCGGCGCAGGGCAATCTGCGCTCGGTGTTGTCGGGCCTGGTGTTCGCGGTCACCGCGCAAGCCGCCTGGACCGGCGTGCTGGCCCCCCTGCGCGAACAGATGTCGGCCTGGTGGACGGTGGAGGGCGGCGCGGCGCGCGACCTCATCGCGATCACCGGCATCGGCCGCGGCGGCGCGCTGGTGTTTGCCGCCGTGTGGCTGCTGGCAGCCATCCGTTGGGCCTGGCACCAGCGCGTGCCGCTGTGGGGCTGGGCCGGTGCCATCATGGTGGGCCTGGCGATCGCGGCGGCCTGGTGGTACACGTCATTTGTAGCCCTGCTGGGCTTGGACGCGGAGGCCGCACCGGTGCAAGCGCTGAGCTTCACCGGCCCCTCGGCCGAGGTGCTCACGCGAGTGCTGTTCGCGCCCGACAAGCCGCCCACCTTCGATCTGGGCCTGGTGCCCGGCGTGTTCCTGGGCTCCTTCGTGGCCGCTGCGCTGTTCCGCGAGTTGAAGCTGGAAGGCTTTGCGGGCGGCGCCAGCATGCGCCGCTACATGATTGGCGCGGTGCTGATGGGTTTTGGCGGCATGCTGGCCGGCGGCTGCGCGGTGGGTGCCGGCCTGTCGGGCGCGGCCGTATTCACCATCACCTCCTGGGTCACGCTGTCCTGCATGTGGGCCGCGGCGGCGCTCACCGACCATTGGCTCGACCGCCGTACCGAGGGCGCGGCCGCGCAGCCCGCCGCCGCGCTGGACCAGGCCGTGCCGCAGTTCTCCCGTTCCTTCTCTCGCTGATAAGCCAGCCTGCCATGTCGCCTTCCTCGTCTTCTTCCTGCCCCGCGCAACCGCGCCCCTTCTGGCCCAGCTGGCTGGCCGGCATCGTGCTCGGTCTGGTGCTGCTACTGACCTTTGTATGGACCGGCCACGGCCTGGGCGCCACCGGCGCCAGCACGCGCCTGACCGCCGCCCTGGCCCATGGCGTGGCGCCGGCAGCGACCGAGGCCAACGGCTATCTGGGCCCGCTGGTGAAGCAGGGCAAGCCGCTGTCGTCCTGGATCAGCTGGCAGGTGCTGGGCGTGGCCATCGGCGCCTTGGCGGCGGCCTGGCAGGCCGGCCGCCTGCGCATGCAGCTCGACGGCGAGCACAGCGTCGGCCGCGGCCGGCGCCTGATGAGCGCGCTGGGTGGCGGCGTGTTGGCGGGCTTCGGCGCGCGTGTGGCGGCGGGCTGCACCAGCGGCCTGGGCCTGTCGGGCGCAGCGACACTGGGCGTGGCCGCCTTTGTGTTCCTGGCGCTGTTCTTTGCGGTGGGCGTCGTGGCCAGCCGTTTGCTGCGCGGAGTCTGAACATGCTGACATTGCCACTCAACGACGCCGGCATGTGGTCCGGCCTGGTCTGCGGCCTGCTGTTCGGCTTCGTACTGGAACGTGCCGGCTTCGGCAGCCCCTGCAAGCTGACCGCGCAATTCCGCTTCACCGACTGGTCGGTGCTCAAGGTGATGTTCACCGCCATCGTGGTGGCGGCCGGCGGCCTGGCGTTGCTGCGCGCGCTCGGCTGGCTGCAGACCGATGCCCTGTTCGTACCCAGCGCCTATCTCGGTGCGGCGGCGATTGGCGGGGCCCTGGTGGGGGCAGGATTTGCGGTCGGCGGCTACTGCCCCGGCACCTCGGTGGTGGGCCTGATGTCGGGCCGCCTCGATGCGCTCGTGTTCCTGCTGGGCCTGCTGCTGGGCACGGGCCTGTTCGCCTGGGGCTGGAGCAGTGGCCTGGAGGCCTGGACCCTGGCCGGCGAACTCGAGAGCGGCGACACGCTGCAGGACGCCTTTGGCATTCCGGACCTCTGGGCGGTGGGGGTGATGGCGCTGGCTCTGGTGGGCGTTTACTGGCTGGGCGGACGCATGGAACGCCGCGGTCGCGGCCCGGTCAGCGCCGCCGAGGCGGTGCAGGGCGCCCATCCTGATTGAATCGAACGAAACTGGAGAAACGATGAACATGAAGCAAACAAAAGGCAAGACCAGCAACTCCCGCCGCGCCTGCCAGGCCGCTGCACAGGCATTGCCGGCGCTCGCGATGGCCCTGGCGATGCTGCAGCCGGCCCAGGCCGCCGAGCCACCCAAGCCCGCCGCGTCCAGCGCCAGCGCCGCCAAGCCGGCCACCAATCCCTGCGGTCCCGAGAACCCCTGCGGTCCGGCCAAGAAGAAGCGCAAGAGCAAGAGCAGTGGCAGCAACCCCTGCGGGCCCGCCAATCCCTGCGGCCCGGCCAAGAAGTAGCTTGCCGCGTGACAGCCAAGCAGGATCAGGCCAGGCTTGCCGAAGCCGCACTGGATGCCGTGCAGATTCCCCTGTATCAGGCCCAGCGCGGCCGCAGCATGGCCCAGCTGGCGCTGTGCGGCGCCGCGCGTTTCGAGCATTGGCGGCATTACCCCGCGGCCGATGCGCGCGATGCCGTGCATGGCAGCCAGTTCTACTTCCATGCCCACGAGCAGGCGCGTGGCATCGGCGAGCATGGGCATTTCCATTTGTTCCAGCGTGGCGCGCAGCCCGGCACTTTTCATCACCTCGCGGCACTCTCGGTCGACGCCTTGGGCCGGCCGCTGCGATGGTTCACCACCAATGCCTGGGTGACGGGCGAACAGTGGTTGGCGGCGCCCCTGCTGTGCCACCAGCTGTCGCACTACACCATGGTGCAGCGCGGGCGGCTGGCGCCGCTGGCACGCTGGCTGCAAGCCATGGTGCGCCTGCATGCCCAAGACCTCGCCCTGCTGCTGCAGCAGCGCGACGCGGCCCTGGCACGCGCGGCGCGCGGTCGCAGCCTGGACGCGCTGCTGCAGGACCGCCGGCTTGAATTGCTGAGCGAACGCGAGATCTCGCTGGCGCGGCGCCTGCAAGACCTGACCCTGACCCATTGACAAGACGGAGACACTCACTATGAAAGTTCTGCACACCATCACCCGGCGCTGCCTGCTTGGCGCCGCCCTGCTGGCCTCGAGCTCGCTCTGGGCCGCCACCAGCCTGCCCGGCCCGGTGGTCGACGCCGCCTGGCTGGCCGCCCATCTGGGCGAGGTCCAGGTGTTCGAGGTGCGTGCCAACGTCAAGAGCTTCACCGGCACGCCCGAGTTCGAGACCGATGCCAAGAGCGGCAAGAAGATGCTGGTGGAGGTGGGCGGGCATATCCCCGGCGCGCGCCTGATGGACACCAAGCCGCTGCGCACCGATCGCAAGATCGGCGAGCTGACGGTCAAGTACATGCTGCCCGAGCAGGCCGCCTTCGAGAAAGTGATGCAGGCCGCCGGCATGGACGCCGACAAGCCCATCGTGCTGGTGCCGCTGGGCGTGGAGGTGGCCGACCTGGACGACGCCTTGCGTGCCTATTGGCAGCTCAAGGTCTACGGCGAGGACCGCATCGCGGTGCTGGACGGCGGCATGGCCAACTGGCTGCTGGAGGGCCGTCCGCACAGCAGTGAGGCAGTTGCCGCCAAGACAGGCAGCTGGCGCGCCCTGGCCGACCGCAGCGCGCAATATGGCGCCGACAGCGAGGCCGTCGCCGCAGCGGTGGCCAGCAAATCGGCAACCCTGATCGACGGTCGCGATCTGCGCTCCTTCCACGGTCTGGCCAAGCGCGACTATGTCTATGCGGCCGGCCATATCCCGGGCGCCCGCTCGCTGCCACCCGAACTGCTGACCAAACCGGTGGCCGGCGGTGCGGTGAAGCTGCAAAGCCTGGCCACCTACCGAGGCATTGCCGCGGCCAGCGGCGCCGATGCCGAGAAGCCCAGCATCGCCTACTGCAACAGCGGTCACCTGGCCTCGGGCCCATGGTTTGTGATGTCCGAGTTGCTGGGCCACAAGAACGCGCGCCTGTACGACGGCTCGATGCACCAGTGGACGCTGGAGAAGCGCCCGGTCGAGGGCGCCATTCCGTTGCAGTGATTGATAAGGTCGTCGCCATGCGAAGCAAAAAGCACCGATTACCTGCGCTGCTGCTCGGCCTGCTGCTGGGGCCGACTGTCTGGGCCCAGGACAAACAGCTCGCCCGTGCCGAGGAAATCGTGCAGGGCAAATGCTTTATCTGCCATGGCGTCGATGGCGAGAGCTCCAGCCCGGTGTTCCCACGTCTGGCCGGCCAGCATGGTGCCTATGTAGCGCGCCAGTTGGCCGACTACCAGGCCGGCAAACGCAAGAGCAGCACCATGCAACCGATGGTCGAAGACCTCAACGCCGAGGACTTCGCCGCGCTGGGCCGCTACTTTGAATCGCGCACGCCGGTGGCCCATGCGGTGGACGACAGCGAACTGGCGCAGGTGGGCCGTTTTGTCTTCATGCGCGGCAATCCCTTCAGCGGCGTGGCGGCCTGCGCCGGCTGCCATGGCCCCAAGGGCTATGGCACGCCCCAACTGCCGCGCCTGGCCGGCCAGCATGCGCAGTACACCGAGAACCAGCTCAAACTCTTCAACAAGCGCGAGCGCACCAACGACAACGCGGTGATGCACGCCATTGCCAGCAAACTCAGCGAGTTGGAGCTGAAGGCCGTCTCGGCCTACATCTCCAGCTTGAACTGACTGACGCTCAGGCGAGCATATCGGCCCAGATGTTCTCCGCCCAGGAGAGCGCGTAGCGCCCCTCGATCTGGTTGGCAGCGGCCGACACGCCGCCGGAACCGGGCACCGGCTTGAAGGTCTTCTCGGCGGCGTCGTACTGGTGTACCGAGGCCACGTGCACCACGTCCTTGGCGGTAACAAAGCTGTAGCAGGTGTTCATCAGCACCGGCGTCGCGTTCACGGCCTCGCCCTTGAGCAACTGGATGATGGCCGCGGCCGCCACCTTGGCCTGCTGGTTGGCCATATGGCCGGACTTGGGCATGCCCGGGCCGGGGAAGGTGCTGTCGCCCAGCACGTGCACGCCAGGCAGGGCGGTGGATTCCATGCTGAGCCAGTTCACACCGGCCCAGCGCTGGTTGATGTTCACCACGCCGGCCTTCAGCGCCAGATCGGCAGCCCGCTGCGGCGGAATCACGTTCAGCACATCGGCCTTCACGTCCTCGAACTCCAGGCGCGCCAGCTTGCCGGCAGTGCCGGCATTAGCGACTTCCTTCAGCTCGGCATTGGGCCGGTACTCGAGGATGCCCTCGTAATGCTGCTTGAAGGCCTTCTCGAACAGCGCCTTCTTGGACTGGATCTCGGGGTTGGCATCCAGCACCAGCAGCTTGGACTTGGGCTTGGCTGTCTTTAGGTAGCTGGCGATCATGCAGGCCCGCTCATAGGGCCCGGGTGGGCAGCGGTAGGGCACCTTGGGAATGCTCATGGCCACCACGCCGCCGTCGGCCAGATCGACGAGCTGCTTGCGCAGCGCCACCGTCTGCGGGCCGGCCTTCCAGCTGTGCAGCACCTGGCCGCTGGCCAGTGCCGCCTGCAGGCCACCGATCTGCTCGCTCATGAAATCGATGCCCGGCGAGAGCACCAGGCGGTCGTAGGCCAGCGCGCTGCCATCGGCCAGGCGCACCGACTTGGCCACCGGGTCGATCGCCACCACCTCGCCCTGCACCAGCTTCACACCCATTGCCTTCAGGCCCTCGTAGCCACGCGTGATGTCGCTCATCTGCCGGTGGCCGCCCAGCACCAGATTGGAAATCGGGCAGGAGATGAAGCTGGATTGGCGCTCGACCAGGGTCACGTCAATGTTGCCGCCCCACAGGCGCAGATAGCGGGCCGCGGTGGCGCCACCAAAGCCGCCGCCCACCACCACCACCCGGCCGATCGAGGGGCCCGTCATGCCCATGCCGGTGCAGCCGGCCAGGGCCAGGCTGCCGAGGCCGGCCAGCAAGAGTTGGCGACGTTGCAGTTCGGATTGACTCGTCATGATGCTGTGCTCCTCAGGGCTTGGCCGGCAGGGCGGCGAAATGCTTCACGACCAGCTTGAGCTGCTCCTCCGTATAGCCCTTGGCGATCTGGTGCATGATGGTCGCCGGCTGGGCGCCGCTGCGGAAGTCGGCCAGCAGCTTGAGCAGCTCGTCCTCCTTGCGGCCCGCCAGCGTCTTCATCTCACCCTTGGCCACACCGGCCGTGCCATGGCAGTTGGCGCAGGTGGCGGCCAGGTTGCGCGCCAGCAAGGGATCCTGTGCCCAGCTTGCGCCGGCCAGCAGGGCCAGGCTCAGCGGCCAGCTGCCGCGTACTCTTGCACCTATCATGAGCGTCTCCTGTGTGTGGGCACCTGCGAGCTTGGGCGCCGGAGCTTCCAGCATCCTGACAAGCGTGCCCGAGGCCCATCGGGACTAACCATGATGTCGACAGCGGCAGGGTGAGGTTGTAATATCAGCGCATGCGAATGCACGATTTGATAGTCCGCCTGGGGCTTGTGGCGCTGACCCTGCTTGGCGTGATGGGAAGCTCTGCGAGCCAGGCGCAGGCCCTGCGCGCCGTTCAGGTGGCGCCGCAGACCTGGATGGTGCAGGGCGAATCGGCGCTGGGTTCCACCGCCAACCGCAATTTCATCTCCAACGCCGCCTTTGTCGTCACGCCGGAGGGCGTGCTGGTGGTGGATGCGCTGGGCTCGCCGGCGCTGGCGCAGGAGCTGATCCAGGAGATCCGCAAGATCACGGCGGTGCCCATCAAGTACGTGGTGCTGACCCATTACCACGCCGACCATATCTACGGCCTGCAGGCCCTCAAGGCCGCCGGTGCCCAGGTGATCGCGCAACAGGATGGACAGATCTACCTGCACTCCGAAACCGCCGCCTTGCGCCTCAAGGCCAGCCGTGAGGAGCTGTTTCCCTGGATCGACGAGAAGACCGAACTGCTGCCGGCCGATCGCTGGATTGCCGGGCCGCAGAGCTTGCGCATGGGCGGCTTGGACTTTCAGCTCCAGCCCGTCGGGCCGGCACACACGCCCGAGGACCTGGTCGTCTACGTGCCACAGCTCAAGCTGCTGCTCGCTGGCGACATCGTGTTCCGCGGCCGTGTGCCCTTTGTGGGCCAGGCCGACAGCGGCCGCTGGATCGGGGCCCTGGACAAGCTGCTGGCCTTCGACACGCGGGTGATCGTGCCTGGTCACGGCCCGGTGTCGAGCACCGCGCGTGAGGATCTGCAGATGACGCGCGACTACCTGGCCTTCTTGCGCCAGAGCATGGGTGAGGCGGCGCGCAATCTCGAGCCCTTCGAGGAAGCCTATGCGCGCACCGACTGGTCGCGTTTTTCCAAGCTGCCGCTGTTTGGCGCCGCCAACCGCATCAATGCCTACAACACCTATCTGCTGATGGAGCAGGAGGGGCGATGAGGCGGCGTGCCTGCCTGCTTGCGGCCGTTGGTCTGGCCGCCCCGGCAGCCTGGGCGCTGCCGGCGATACGCGGAGAAACGGTGCCATGGCCCGGCGTTCGATTGCTGGACGGCCAGCCTTGGAGCGGCGCCCAGGGCCGCGCCGTGGTGCTGGTGTTCTGGTCGCTCGATTGCCCTTTTTGCGAACGCCACAACGCCCATCTGGAGAAGCTGTGGCGCGCGGCCCAGGGTAGGGCGCTGACGGTGTTGGGCGTGGTGCGTTCGCATGACGCCGCTGCCGTGGCCCGCCACGCCGCAGCGCGCGGCTGGAGCTTTCCCATCACCCTGGACGCCGATGCCTTGGCCGCCGTGCTGAGCAGTCGCCGCAGCGTACCCATGACCGTGGTGGTGGACCGCCAGGGCCGTTTCGTCGAGGCCGTGCCGGGCGAGATGTTCGAGGACGATGTGCTGGCCTATCTGCGGCTAGCTCAGTAGTTGATTGACATCAAGTCGGCATTGGGCGCGAATCGGCACTATCTATGCCCTGCGACCAAGAATCGCTGGTCCAGGAGTAGCCATGAAACCCGTACAACGCTGAGGCGAGCCCGTGTTCAATCAATTCCGCATCACGCAGCGCTTCGTCGCCATCATGGGGATGTACTGGCTGACTTTTTTGCTGCTGGCCCTGCTGGCCGTCTGGGGCTTGCACGCGGGCGCGGCAAACCTTGACGAGGTGGCCGGCCAGCGCATCGCTGCCGTCAACCGCCTCAACGAGCTGATCAAGCTGAACCAGGCCAACCGCATGGAGGTGCTGCTGGCCTTCCAGCATGCGCCCAGCAGTTCGCTGGCGGGTATTCACGACCATCCGGCCAGCCTGCATCTCGAAGCCATTGCCAAGCGCCGCGCCAGCAACGATGCGGCATGGGCCCTGGTGCGCAAGGAGGCGGCCGACGATGTGCAGGCCAGACCCTTGGCAGAGGACGCCTATTCCAAGCGCCAGGCCTGGTCCGAGCGTTTGCGCGCCACCCTGTCGGCCATCGAGAAGCAGGACTATTCGGACAAGGTGATGGCAGACTTTCTGGCGGCCGGGCGCCGCGAGGGCCAGGCCATGTTCGAGGCGCTGGAAAAGCTGCTGGCGCATGAGGACGGTCAGGCCAAGGCGGTGGCTCAGCAGGCGCAGTCCCACGCCGCGCGCCTGACCTGGGTGTTCATCGCCCTGGCCGTGCTGGTTGGCTTGCCGGCAACCTGGATGTTTGTCAGTCTGCTGGGTCGCATCCGTGGCGGCTTTGCCAAGGCCGACGAGCTTTCCAGCGCCATCGCCGCCGGCGATCTGACGCTGGACACGCGCGCCGACGGCGCCGACGAGATCGGCCAGTTGCTGGGCAATATGCACACCATGCGCGAACGCCTGCTGAGCCTGATTCGCGAGGTGCGCCATGCCGCCGAGGGCGTGCAGGTCGCGGCCACCGAGGTGGCGGCGGGGAATATGGACCTCTCCACCCGCACCGAGCAGACCGCGGGAAATCTGCAGCAGACCGCCAGCACCACCGACGAGCTGAGCCAGACGGTGCGCCAGAACGCCGACAACGCGGTGCAGGCCGATCAGCTGGCCAAGGGCGCCAGCGAGGTGGCCGAACGCGGCGGGGCGGTGGTGGGCCAGGTGGTGCAGACCATGAAGGGCATCAACGACAGCAGCCGCAGGATCTCGGACATCATCGGCGTGATCGACTCGATCGCCTTCCAGACCAATATCCTGGCCCTCAACGCGGCGGTGGAAGCTGCGCGTGCTGGCGAGCAGGGGCGCGGCTTTGCGGTGGTGGCCTCCGAGGTGCGCAGCCTGGCGCAGCGCAGCGCCGCGGCGGCACGCGAGATCAAGACCCTGATCAGCGCCAGCGTCGAGCATGTGGAGCAGGGCAGCCAGCAGGTGGACCGCGCCGGCAGCACCATGCAGGAGGTGGTGGCGGCGATCCAGCGTGTCAGCGCCATCGTCGGCGACATCACCGTGGCCAGCCGGGAGCAGAGCGAGGGCGTGGCGCTGGTGGGGGCATCCATCACGCAGATGGACCAAGCCACCCAGCAGAACGCCGCCCTGGTGGAGCAGAGCGCCGCCGCGGCCTCCAGCCTGCGCGACCAAGCCGACCAGTTGGTGGCGTCCGTGGCGGGTTTCAGGCTGCCTTGATGGGCGGCTCGGCGGCTGCCCCGCCGAACTCCTCGAAGGCCTGCAGGGCATGGGCCGCATACATCAGTGCGGGGCCGCCGCCCATATAGACGCACATGCCCAGCATGTCCTCATACTCGGCGCGGCTGCAGCCCAGCTTGACCAGGGTCTCGGCGTGAAAGCCCACACAGGGGTCGCAGCGCGCGGCCACCGACAGGGCCATCGCGATCAGTTCCTTGGTCTTCTTGTCCAGCGCGCCATCGCGCGTGGCGGCCTGGGCGAGGGCCGAAAAGCCGCGCGTGGTGTCGGGGATGTCGGCGCGCAGCTTGGCCAGCGAGGCAGACACATCGGCGGTGATGGAGCGGTAGGACTTGGACATGATTTGGGCTAAAAATAAGCGTAAGCGCATATATTCGCCCGATGCCGATCTCGCCGCCTTGAGCCAAGGCAAAGTCAGAAGCTGGTGAAGGCGCGCGCCTCCTCCTCCGTGAAGTATTTGCGCATGATCGCCAGCAGGCTGCCGTCGGCACGCATCGCATCGATGATGGCGCGCCATTTGCGCTGCTCGCTCTCTGGCAGGGACTTCTTCGACATGATCAGCCCATGCAGCACGGGCGCATCGCCGCTCTCCAGCAGACGCGTCAGTTCCCCCAGCGCGCGGTTCTCCACCTGTGAGTAGTTGAAGGGCTCGATCACCATGGCCTGGATGCGGTTGAGCTTGAGCATCACCAGCAGTTGCGCATGGTCGGCGACCTCGATGATGCGCCCCTGATCCGCCAGCTTGTCGATCAGCAGATTGATGTTCTTGCTGTAGCGGAAGCTGCGTATGGAGCCGACCCTGAGCTGAGGATTTCGTTCGAACTCCGCCAGGCTGCTGGCCCGCGCGTCCTTGCGCACGAGAAAGTAGTACTTGTTGTAGAGGTACCAGGCAAAGCCCGCGTACTGCTCGCGCGCCTCGTTGCTGATGCCGGACATGCTGAAGTCCAGCTCGCCGCTCTCGATCCAGCGCCAGATGCGCGCGCGCGGCATGTCGCTGACGCTGAAGGCACAGCCGCTGCGACGGATCAGTTCGTCGGCGACGTCCTTGTCGATGCCGGTCTGAGTGAGTCTGGAGAACAGCAGGCCGTGGTCGTGAAAGGCCAGCGTGAAACGACGTGAACAGTCCGGTAGATCGCCCGCGCAGGCCGCTGCCTGCAGGCCTGCGCTCATCAGCAGCGCGGCCGTCCAGTGGCGCAGCGCGGGCCCGGGATGCTGCGTCATGCTTGTCTCAGCCATTGATTTCATGGTCCAGCAGGCCCTTGTCATGCGTGAGCAAATGGGTCTCGGCATGCTCCAGCATAAAGTAGCGGAAGGCCTCCGCGGCGGGCGAGAGCAGCTTGCTCTGCATGCGCACCAGGTTCCAGGTGCGCATCACCGGCGTGTGCTCCACATCCAGCAGCTTGAGCGCGCCGGCGCGCAGCTCCAGCCCCAGGGTGTGCAGCGAGAGAAAACTCACGCCCATGCCGGCCATCACGGCCTGCTTGATGGTCTCGTTGCTGGGCATCTCCATCGCGATGCGTGGCGCCAGATGATGCTCGCGCAGGAAGTCGTCCATCACCTTGCGCGTGCCCGAGCCGGCCTCGCGGGCGATGAAGCGCTGGTTGGCCAGCGCCTCCAGCGGCACATGGTCCAGCGCGGACAGCGCATGCGTGGGCGCGGCCACGAACACCTGCGGGTGCGCCGCAAAGGGCTCGGCGCGCGTGGCCAGTTCCTTGGGCGGGCGCCCCATCACCGCCAGATCCACCTCGCCGGACTGCAGCAGGCTCACCAGCTGCTCGCGGTTCTGGCATACCGACAGCTTGACCTCGACGCCGGGGTGCTCATCGTGGAAACGCGCCAGCAAGGCCGGCACGAAGTACTTGGCGGTGCTGACCAGCCCGACCGAGAGCAGGCCGCTTTCGGCGCTCTTGAAGCGCGCCATCGCGTCGTCGGCCTCCTTCAGCGTGGCCAGCAGGCGGCGCGCGTAGACCAGGAAGTACTCGCCCGCGGTGGTGAGCGAGACCTGGCGCCCCTGGCGCTCGAACAGCGGCAAGCCCAACTGCGACTCCAGCTCCTTGACCTGCATGGTGACGGCCGGCGGCGTCAGGTGCAGGGCTTCGGCGGCGCGCGCAAAGCTCAAGCCCTTGGCGACCTCGCAAAACACACGCAGCTGGCGGAAGGTGGCATTCAGCATTCGCTTAAGCAATTCATGAAGTGAATTCGAAGAATATCTGAATTCCATTTACTTAAGTGAAGACTTAAATTTGCGCCATCGACAAACAACGCATGGAGCAAGCGATGAACAAGCCGGTGGAAGAGGGCGTGATCACCGACGCCAAGAAGCGCTACAGCGCCGGGGTGCTGAAGTACCGCCAGATGGGCTACTGGGACGCCGACTATGTGCCCAAGGACACCGACGTGCTGTGCCTGTTCCGCATCACGCCGCAGGACGGCGTGGACCCGATCGAGGCCGCCGCCGCAGTGGCCGGCGAATCCAGCACCGCCACCTGGACGGTGGTCTGGACCGACCGCCTGACCGCCTGCGACAGCTACCGCGCCAAGGCCTACCGCGTCGATCCGGTGCCCGGCATCCCCGGCCAATACTTCGCCTGGGTGGCCTACGACATCATCCTGTTCGAGGAAGGCTCGATCGCCAACATCACCGCCAGCCTGATCGGCAATGTGTTCTCGTTCAAGCCCTTGAAGGCGGCGCGGCTGGAAGACATCCGCATGCCGGTGGCACTGGTGAAGACCTTCAAGGGCCCGCCCTGCGGCCTGGTGGTGGAGCGCGAACGGCTTGACAAATTCGGCCGCCCGCTGCTGGGCGCCACCACCAAGCCCAAGCTGGGCCTCTCGGGTCGCAACTACGGCCGCGTGATCTACGAAGGGCTCAAGGGCGGCCTGGATTTCATGAAGGACGACGAGAACATCAACTCGCAGCCCTTCATGCACTGGCGCGACCGCTTCCTGTACGTGATGGACGGCGTCAACAAGGCCGCCGCCGCCACCGGCGAGGTCAAGGGCAGCTACCTGAATGTGACCGGCGCCACCATGGAGGACATCTACGAGCGCGCCGAATTCGCCAAGGAGTTGGGCTCGGTGGTGATCATGGTGGACCTGATCATCGGTTGGAGCGCCATCCAGAGCATTGCCAACTGGGCCCGCAAGCACGACATGATCGTGCACATGCACCGTGCCGGCCATGGCACCTACACGCGGCAGAAGAACCATGGCGTGAGCTTCCGCGTGATGGCCAAATGGCTGCGCCTGGCCGGCGTGGACCATCTGCACACCGGCACCGCCGTCGGCAAGCTCGAGGGCGACCCGATGACGGTGCAGGGTTACTACAACGTCTGCCGCGACAGCTATACCAAGCAAGACCTGGCACGCGGGCTGTTCTACGAGCAGGACTGGTGCGATATGCGCAAGGTCATGCCGGTGGCCTCGGGCGGCATCCATGCCGGCCAGATGCACCAGCTGCTGGACCTGTTCGGCGACGACGTGATCCTGCAGTTCGGCGGCGGCACCATCGGCCACCCCGACGGCATCCAGGCCGGTGCCGTGGCCAACCGCGTGGCGCTGGAGGCCATGGTGAAGGCCCGCAACGAGGGCCGCGACATCAAGCACGAGGGCCCACAGATCCTGCAGCAGGCGGCGCAGTTCTGCGGCCCGCTGCGCCAGGCACTGGAGACCTGGAAGGACGTCTCCTTCAACTACGCCTCCACCGATACCAGCGACTTCGCCACCACCCCCTCGGTCGCCTGAGCCAGGAGCAAGGAAAAACCATGATGAGCAACCCCACCGGCCGCATCACCCAGGGCCAGTTCAGCTTCCTGCCCGCATTGAGCGACGACGAGATCCGCGCCCAGATCGACTACGGCCTGGCCAAGGGCTATGCCTGGAGCGTCGAGTACACCGACGACCCGCACCCGCGCAACACCTATTGGGAGATGTACGGCATGCCCATGTTTGACCTGCGCGACGCGGCGGGCGTCATGATGGAGCTGCAGGGCTGCCGCGATGCCTTTCCACGCCACTACATCCGCCTGATGGCCTTCGATTCGACGCGCGGCATCGAGTCGATCGCGATGAGCTTCATCGTCAACCGTCCGCCCAGCGAGCCCGGCTTCATGCTGCAGCGCCAGGAGGTGAACGGCCGCACGATGCGCTACACCATCGCCGGTTATGGCGCGGCGAAGCCCGAAGGCGAGCGGTATTGATATGTGGGCCCCCACGCTCGCCGCGCTCACTGCCCCCCGCGGGGGCGCTCAGTACCTTCGGAACGGCCGGGCGGTACTGAGATGAATGCGCCGCTGTACGCCATTCCGGGCAGTGCCAGCCCCGCGCCAGCCCCGGTGCAGGCGGCCTCCCCGCGCACCGTTGCCGAGGTGCTGGCCGAGAGCCAGGTCGAGGCGGTGCTGGCCGAGCTGGACACCGAGCTGGTCGGCTTGGCGCCGGTGAAGCAGCGCATTCGCGACATCGCCGCCTTGCTGGTGATAGCCCGGCTGCGCGCAGCCCATGGCCTGGCGGCCAGCAGCCCCTCGCTGCATATGTGCTTCACCGGCAACCCCGGCACCGGCAAGACCACGGTGGCGCTGCGCATGGCCGAGATCCTGCATCGCCTGGGCTATGTGCGCAAAGGCCATCTGGTGGCGGTGACGCGCGACGACCTGGTGGGCCAGTACATCGGCCATACCGCGCCCAAGACCAAGGAAGTGCTTAAGAAGGCGATGGGTGGCGTGCTCTTCATCGACGAGGCCTACTACCTCTACCGCCCCGAGAACGAGCGCGACTATGGCCAGGAGGCGATCGAGATCCTGCTGCAGGTGATGGAGAACCAGCGCGACGACCTGGTCGTGATCCTGGCCGGCTATGCGGACCGTATGAATACCTTCTTCCAGTCCAACCCGGGGCTGAGCTCGCGCATCGCCCACCACATCGAGTTTCCGGACTACGCGGGGACTGAACTGCTGCAGATCGCCGACCGGATGCTGGCCGCCAGCCACTACCGCTTCGGCCCCGGCGCGCGCGCGGCCTTCGAGGACTACCTCCGCCGGCGCCTCACCCAGCCGCACTTCGCCAACGCGCGCAGCGTGCGCAATGCACTCGAGCGCGCCCGCCTGCGCCAAGCCAGCCGGCTCTACGCCCAGCGCGATCGCCTGCTCGATGCCGAGACACTTTCGACGTTGGAGCCGGCCGACATCCGCGCCAGCCGCGTGTTTGCCGAGGTGCAGCCATGAGCCGACTGCAGGCCTTGATCTTCGATGTCGACGGCACCCTGGCCGACACCGAAGAGCTGCACCGCCAGGCCTTCAACGAGGCCTTTGCCCAGGAGGGGCTGGACTGGTGCTGGAGCCCGGCGCTCTATACCGAACTGCTCAGCATCTCGGGCGGCAAGGAGCGTATCCGCGCCTTCTGGCTGAAGATGCAGCCGGGCCTGCGAGCGCTCGACGCGCTGGCGCTGGAGTCCAGCATCGCGCGCCTGCATGAGCTCAAGACCGCCGCCTACGAGCGCCGCATCCAGCAGGGCGCGCTGCAACTGCGCCCCGGCGTGCAGGCCCTGATCGAAGCGGCGCCGGCCGCCGGCCTGCGCCTGGCGATCGCCACCACCACCTCGCCGGTCAATATCGCGGCGCTGCTGCGCCAGACCCTCGGCCCCGACTGGCACCTGCGCTTCGCGGTCATCGAGGACGCCTCGAGCGCGCCGCTGAAGAAACCCCATCCCCAGGTCTATCGCCAGACCCTGGCGCGGCTTGGCCTGCCGGCCAGCGCCTGCCTGGCCTTCGAGGACTCGGTCAACGGCCTGCGTGCCGCGCGGGGGGCAGGTCTTGCCACGCTCATCACACCCACTGCCTTCACGGCCCGGCACGACTTCAGCGGCGCCTTGCGCGTGCTGGCGTCGCTGGAGGGCCTCACGCCCGCGCTGCTGCGCGACTGGCATCACGCATCCCTGACTTGCTGCACCACCACTGCCCCATGAACCAAGACCACATACCGCGCTGGACCCTGACCCGCTACCTGATCGAGCAGCGCCGCCGCTTTCCCGGCGCCAGCGGCGACCTCAACGCGCTGATCCTCGACATCGCGCTGGCCTGCAAGGCGATCGCCCGCATCGTTGCGCGCGGCGCGCTGGCCGCCACGCCCGAGGCGGGGCAGACCAATGTGCAGGGCGAGGAACAGAAACCGCTGGATATCCTCTCCAACGAGCTGTTCCTGCGCATGAACGAGTGGAGCGGCCATCTGGCGGGCCTGGCCTCCGAGGAGATGGAACTGCCACAGGCGATTCCCGAGGCCTACCCACGCGGCAAGTACCTCTTGGTGTTCGACCCGCTGGACGGCTCGTCCAACATCGACGTCAACGTCGCGGTGGGCAGCATTTTTTCCATCCTGCGCGCGCCTGCCGAACTGGCCGACGGCAGCCGCGAACTGCAGGAGGGGGACTTCCTGCAACCCGGCGCGGCCCAGGTGGCCGCCGGCTATGCGATCTATGGGCCCGCCACCATGCTGGTGCTGACGGTGGGCGAGGGCACCGTGGGCTTCACCCTCGACCCCGAGCTGGGCGAGTTCCTGCTCACGCATCCGCAGCTCCGGGTGCCCGAGCAGACGCGCGAATTCGCCATCAACAGCTCCAACAGCCGCTTCTGGGAGCCGCCGGTGAAGCGCTATGTGGACGAATGCCTGGCCGGCAAGGCGGGCACGCGCGGCAAGGACTTCAATATGCGCTGGATCGCCTCGATGGTGGCCGAGGCGCACCGCATCCTGATGCGTGGCGGTGTGTTCCTTTACCCCAGAGATAGCAAGGATGCAACGAAGCCCGGCCGCCTGCGCCTGCTCTACGAGGCCAATCCGATCGCGCTGCTGATGGAGCAGGCCGGCGGGCGCGCCAGCACCGGCCGCCAACCGATGCTGGGCGTGATGCCCGCCGAACTGCACCAGCGCATCCCGCTGGTGTTCGGCTCGCGCGACGAGGTCGAGCGCATCGAGCGCTACCACCACGAGCCCGCCCCAGATGTCGCGCCGGCGCCGCTGTTCGCCCCCCGCAGCCTGTTTCGAGACTAGAGAGAGAAAGCGCCATGTCAGAACGCCATCCCATCATCGCCATCACCGGCAGCTCGGGTGCCGGCACCTCATCGGTGACGCGCACCTTCGAGAACATCTTTCGCCGCGAGGGCGTGAAGGCCGCCGTCATCGAGGGCGACAGCTTCCATCGCTACGACCGCAAGGAAATGCGCGCGCGCCAGGCCGAGGCCGAGGCGAGCGGCAACGAGCATTTCAGCCATTTCGGCCCCGAGAACAACCTCTTCCCCGAGCTGGAAAACCTGTTCCGCAGCTACAGCGAATGCGGCAGCGGGCGGCGCCGCCGCTATCTGCACGACCCGACGGAGGCCGCGCCCTACGGCCAGGAGCCCGGCACCTTCACCGCCTGGGAGGATCTGAAGCCCGACACCGACATGCTGTTCTACGAGGGCCTGCATGGCGCCGTCGTGACCGAGCAGGTGGACATCGCACGCTACCCGGATCTCTTGATTGGCGTGGTGCCGGTCATCAACCTCGAGTGGATACAAAAACTCTGGCGCGACAAGAACGTGCGCGGCTACTCGGCCGAGGCGGTCACCGACACCATCCTGCGGCGCATGCCCGACTATGTGCACTACATCTGCCCGCAGTTCGCCCACACCCATGTGAACTTCCAGCGCGTGCCGATGGTGGATACCTCCAACCCCTTCATCGCGCGCGACATCCCTTCGCCCGACGAGAGCATGGTGGTGATCCGCTTCGCCCAGCCCAAGGGCATCGATTTCCAGTACCTCTTGAACATGATCCACGACTCCTTCATGTCGCGCGCCAACACCATCGTGGTGCCGGGCGGCAAGATGGAGCTGGCCATGCAGCTGATCTTCACGCCCTTCATCTGGCGCATGATGGAGCGGCGTCAGCGTGCGCTCTCCCTTTGACTCAGGAGCAGCCGAATGACGACCACCCCCTTGCAGAAGGACCAGGCCAACGCCCTGCGCGCGCTGGCCATGGATGCGGTGCAGGCCGCCAACTCCGGCCACCCCGGCGCCCCCATGGGCATGGCCGAAATGGCCGTGGCCCTGTGGGGCGGGGCCTTGCGCCACAACCCCGCCAACCCCGCCTGGCCCGATCGCGACCGCTTCGTGCTGTCCAACGGCCACGCCTCGATGCTGCTGTATGCACTCCTGCACCTGAGCGGCTACGAATTGGACATCGACGAGCTGAAGCGCTTCCGCCAACTGCACAGCAAGACCCCCGGCCACCCCGAACAAGGCCTGACCCCCGGTGTCGAAACCACCACCGGCCCGCTGGGCCAGGGCCTGGCCAATGCGGTGGGATTCGCGCTCGCCGAGCGCCTGCTGGCGGCACAGTTCAACCGGCCGGGCCATGCCATCGTCGACCACCACAGCTATGTGTTCCTGGGTGATGGCTGCCTGATGGAGGGCGTGAGCCACGAAGCCTGCTCGCTGGCGGGCACGCTCAAGCTGGGCAAGCTGATCGCGCTCTACGACGCCAACGGCATCTCGATCGACGGCAACATCGAGGGCTGGTTTGCGGACGACACGGCGGCGCGTTTTCGCGCCTACGGCTGGCAGGTGCTGGGGCCGCTCGATGGCCATGATGTCGGGGCGCTCTCGCAGGCGCTCTCGCAGGCCCGTGCCAGCGAAGACCAGCCCACGCTGATCATCTGCCGCACCACCATAGGCCAGGGTTCGCCGGCCCGCGCCGGCACGGCCAAGGTGCATGGCGAACCGCTGGGCGCGGCCGGGGTCGCCGCCACCCGCGCGGCCATAGGCTGGCCGCACGCGCCCTTCGAGATCCCCGAGCCAGTGCGCCAGGCCTGGGACGCGCGCGAGCGCGGCGCGGCGCAGGAGCGCGACTGGCAGCGGCGCTTCGCCTCCTACCGCGCGGTGCATCCCCAGCTGGCGGCCGAGTTCGAGCGCCGCGTGCTGCGCCGCGAGCTGCCCACCGGTTTCGAGCTGCTGGCCTTCAAGACCCTGGCCGCCACCGCGCAGCGGCACGAGGCCGTGGCCACGCGCAAGGCCTCGCAGCTGCTGCTGGCGGCGCTGGCGCCGCAGCTGCCCGAGCTGTTTGGCGGCAGCGCCGACCTCACCGCCAGCAACCTGACCGACTTCCCGGCCTGCGGCAGCGTGCGGCCGGGCGATTTCGGCGGCCGCCACCTCAGCTATGGCGTGCGCGAGTTCGGCATGGCCGCGCTGATGAACGGCCTGGCCCTGCATGGCGGGCTGATCCCCTATGGCGGCACCTTCCTCAGCTTCAGCGACTACAGCCGCAACGCGATCCGCATGGCAGCGCTGATGAAGCAGCAGGTGATCCATGTGTTCACGCACGACTCCATCGGCCTGGGCGAGGACGGCCCCACGCACCAGCCGGTGGAGCATGCCGAGAGCCTGCGCCTGATCCCGGGCTTGGAGGTCTGGCGCCCCGGCGACGCCACCGAGACCGCGGCCGCCTGGATCGCGGCGCTGCAGCGGCGCGACGGCCCCAGCGCGCTGCTGCTGAGCCGCCAGGCCCTGCCGGCGCAGCCGCGCAGCCCCGAGCAGGTGGTGGCGATCGCGCGCGGTGGCTATGTGCTGAGCGACCGACCGGCGCCGCGCGCGGTGCTGATCGCCAGCGGCTCCGAGCTGCAGCTGGCGCTCGCGGCCCAAGCCTTGCTGGACGGGGAGGGCGTCGCCGTGCGGGTGGTCTCGCTGCCATCCAGCACCTGCTTCGACCGCCAGGAGCCCGCCTACCGAGCGGCCGTGCTGGGGCCGCGCAGCCTGCCGCGCATCGGCGTGGAGGCGGGCAGCACGCGCGGCTGGGGCCATTACGGCTGTGTGGCGGTGCTCGGCCTGGACCGCTTCGGCGAGTCGGCACCGGCCGACGCCCTGTTCGAGCTTTTCGGCTTCACGCCCAGCGGCCTGGCCGCGCTGGTTCGACAGACTCTCGCCGAGGAGGCCGCATGCAACACTACGAACTGATCTGCTTCGACCTCGACGGCACGCTGGTCGACACCGCCGGCGAGATCGCCGAGGCAGCCAATCGCGCGCTGGAGGAGCATGGCATCGCGCGCCGGCCGGTGGCGGAGATCACGCGGCTGATCGGCGCCGGCACCCGCGAGCTGATGCTGCGTCTGCTGGCGCAGCTGTTCAACGAGGATCCCGCACTGGCCGACCGGGTGCGGCCCGACGAGGTGCTGCTCAGCCTGGACCGGCACTACGCGATCACCACCGGCAGTTCGGCCGTGGTCTATGGCGGCGCACGCGAGGCCTTGCGCCGCCTGCGTGCGGCCGGCGTGCGCACGGCCTGTGTCACCAACAAGGAACTGCGCCATGCGCGGCGCGTGCTGAAGGCCACCCGGCTCGACGGCCTGTTCGATCTGGTCGTCGGCGGCGACAGCCTGCCGCAGAAAAAGCCCCATGCCAGCGTGCTGAAGCATGTGACCGAGCAATTGGGCACCCGACCGCTGCGCAGCGCCCATGTCGGCGATTCGCGCATCGATGTCGAGGCGGCGCGCAATGCCGGTCTGGCGGCCTGGGCCGTGCCCTATGGCTACAACGCCGGCGAACCGATCCAGTCGGCAGGGCCGCAGCGCGTCTTCCCCGACCTGCAGGCGCTGGCCTCGCATGTGCTGGCCCCCGATCCAACGACCATCTAAAGGAAAGCCCATGGCCCTGATCTCACTGCGACAACTGCTGGACCATGCCGCCGAGCATGGCTACGGCGTGCCCGCCTTCAACGTCAACAATATGGAGCAGGTGCAGTCCATCATGGAGGCGGCCCAGGCGACGCAGGCGCCGGTGATCCTGCAGGCCTCCGCCGGGGCGCGCAAATACGCTGGCGAGGCCTATCTGCGCCACCTGGTGCTGGCGGCGGTGGAGGCGCATCCCGACATCCCGGTGGTGCTGCACCAGGACCATGGCGCCTCGGTGGCGGTGTGCGTGCAGGCGATCCGATCCGGCTTCACCAGCGTGATGATGGATGGCTCGCTGCTGGAGGACGCCAAGACCCCGGCCAGCTATGCGTATAACGTCGAGGTGACGCGCCGCGCCTGCGAGCTGGCCCATGCGGTGGGCGTCAGCGTCGAGGGCGAGCTGGGCTGCCTGGGCTCGCTGGAGACCGGCGAGGCCGGCGAGGAGGACGGCGTGGGCGCGGCCGGCAAGCTCAGCCACGCGCAGCTGCTCACCGACCCCGCGCAGGCGCGCGAGTTCGTGGCCGCCACCGGCGTCGACGCGCTGGCCATCGCCATCGGCACCAGCCATGGCGCCTACAAGTTCAGCCGCGCGCCCACCGGCGAGACCCTGGCGATGGCGCGCATCGCCGAGATCCATGCCGCCGTGCCGGATACCCATCTGGTCATGCATGGCTCGTCCAGCGTGCCGCAGGAATGGCTGGACATCATCCGGCGCTTCGGCGGCGAGATGCGCGAGACCTATGGCGTGCCGGTGGAGGAGATCCGGCGCGGCATCGCCAGCGGGGTGCGCAAGATCAATATCGACACCGACATCCGCCTGGCCATGTTCGGCGCGATGCGCCAGTTGATGAGCCAGCAGCCCGCCGAGTTCGACCCGCGCAAGGCCTTCGCTGCCGCCCGCGCGGCCGCCCGCGGCCTGTGCGAGCTGCGCTTCGAGGCCTTTGGCTGCGCCGGCCAGGCGCCGCGCATCAGGCCGCTGCCGCTGGAGGCGATGCTGCCACGCTACCGCTGAGATGCTGACGTCAGGCTTTCGGGCCGGCTCCGGGCTTGCCCTCAATCAGTGCAAGTGCGGATGCAATATCATTGTGTGCGAATAAATGAATTGACCTTGATCTGGAGCACCTGATGAACCACAAAATCTCCGCCGTTCTGCTGAGCCTCGCGGCCCTGGCGGCCAGCCCCTCGGCCCATGCCAACCTGGCGCTGGCGCAGAAGAACGCCTGCATGGCCTGTCATGCGGTGGACAAGAAGCTGGTGGGCCCGGCCTATGCCGAGGTGGCCAAGAAGTACGCCGGTCAGGCCGATGCGGTCGACAAGCTGAGTGCCAATATCAAGGCCGGCGGTTCCGGTAAATGGGGCCCCGTGCCCATGCCCGCCCAGGCCGCCCTGAGCGATGCCGATGCCAAGACCTTGGCCAGCTGGGTGCTTGGCGGCGCGAAGTAAGCGCCCTACCATGGTCGCCCAGCGTCAATGACCGGGAGCACACCATGAAGATCAGGATCTCTGCCCTGCTGGCGACAAGCGCCCTGTGTGCCGCCAGCCTGCTGGGCTGGAGCGCCGCGGCGCAGGCCGCGGACGATGCCAGCATCTTCAAGGACGCCGATCTGGCGCTTGGCCAGAAACTGATCCAGGAGCACCGCTGCGCCGAATGCCATGCGCGCAAGTTTGGCGGCGACGGCTCGGCGGTCTACCGCCCGCTGGAGCGGGTCAAGACGCCAGGCACCCTGCGCGGCATGGTGGAGCAGTGCAATACCGAGCTCAATCTGGGCATGTTCCCGGAAGAGGTGAGCGCAGTGGCGGCGGTGCTCAACAAGCAGCACTACAAGTTCAAGTGAGGCCTCTCTAGGCCGCGAAATGCCGCCGGCGCGGCAATATCCGTTCTTGCGAATACAATCGACGCAGCCCACTTCATCAAGCCTGCTGCCATGGAAGAAGACCGTCCGCCCGAAGACAAGGTTTTCGAATCTGTCGCCGAACTGTTCTCGCTCTTGTCCACGCCGATCCGGCTGAAGATCATCAGCGCGGTCTGCCATGGTGAGAAGAATGTGTCGGAGCTGCTGGAGGCGATCGAGACCACGCAGCCCAATATGTCGCAGCATCTCTCCACGCTGTATCGCAGCGGTGTGTTGTCCAAGCGCCGCGAGGGCACGCAGATCTACTATCGTCTGCAGAGCGAGCGCGTTGCCGCGCTGTGCCGCGCCGTCTGCACCCAGGTGGCGATCGAGCTCGACCCGGCCGCTGAGCTCGAGGTCAAGGAACGCCTGATGCCGGCGGCCGTGGGCCGCTGAAGCAGCCCGACGCCGGGCCTCACTTCCCCGTCCCCAGGGCCGCCATCAACGCCGCCAAGTCCAGCTGGGCGCGGCGCGGTTCCAGTTTCAGCATCACACCGTCGCGCCTGAGTGCGCTGATCTGGCGGCTGGCGGTCTCCATGCTCATGTTCAGCATCGCGCCCATGTCGCCACGCGTCGGCAGCCAGATCCAGGGTTGCGGGCCAGGGCTTTCGGCGTAGTCGCTCAGTTTCAGCAGCAGGCGCAATACGCGGCGGCGAGCCTGGCCCATGGACAGCTCGGCCAGCCAGTCTTCGGCCTCGGCGAGGGCGCGCTGCCAGCGCAGCATCAGATGGCCGGCCACGGTGCCGTGCGAGCCGCTCAGCTCCCACACCAGGCCGCGGGGTATGCGACAGACCTCCACCGGCGTGCACGCCAGGGCGGCGACGCCATAGGGTTGTTTCAGCAAGGCCTCCAGGCCGATCAGGTCACCGCGTCCGGCCAGGCGCACCACGCGCCGCTCGCCGCTGACGTTCACGCGCTCCAGCCTCACCACGCCGGACCGCACGGTGTAGAGCGCGTCGGCGCCCTGGCCGATATCGAACAAGGCCTGCCCGGGCGCCAGCCGCAAGTCGGCGATGTGCACGTGGATGCGCGCCAGCTCGGCCTCGCTCAGCGCACCGAAGAGGGCAAACTGACGCACGCCGCATTGCCCACAGACATGGACCTGGGGGTGCGCGGGCCGCTGGCGGTAGAGGGCAATGGTCGCTGCGGGCATTTCAGGCACGCCGCCTCGGCATCATTTCAGGCGCTGCTCGTTGGCATCCCAGACCTGCACTTCGATCGGGAAACCTTGGCCCACGCTCTGGGTCACGGTGCAGAAGCTCTCGAATTGTTCCAGCACGCGCTCCAGATGCTGCAACTGCGCCGCCGGCACGCCCAGCTGCAGGCGTGCCTGCATGGCCAGCACGCGCAGGCGCCCTTGCTCGTTGCGCCCCACCTCGGCACTGACGCGGCAGCTCAGCGGCTCGGGCGCCTGCTTGTACTTGCGCAGCGCGAACAGCAGCGAATCGCTGAGGCAGTTGGCCACCGCGGCGCACAGCAGTTGTACCGGCGAGGGCCCCTGGCCGCTGCCCAGGGGCGGCGGTTCGTCGCATACCAGCGCGGGCACGCCGCCACCGAAGCTGACCTGGAAGCGATAGTCCTGCTGCTGCAGCAGCTCAATGGTGATCAGTTCGTTGTTGCTCATGACTTGTCTTCCAATCGTTTGATGCCCAGCATCTTCAGCACGTACTTCTCGTAGATGGGCTCGGAGCTGCCGGTCTTCATCTTGTACATGAAGTACTTCTCGTAGGCGATCTTGGCCAGATGCACCCACTTGCCCTTCTTGAACCAGTTGACGTTGCGCGGCGGGATCTGCGGCAGGGCCACGAAAGCGGCGCCGGTGTTGCCCATGTCGGCCAGGCAGATGGCGTTCCAGCTGCCCTTGGTGTCGGCGGGCTGCCCCGCCAGGTCCGCGGCAATGTTGTGGACGATGGCGGTGACCATGGTCTCTATCATGTAGCCGGTCTTGGGTGCCCCCGTGGGCACGGGCGTGACCTCCACCGGCGGTATCGCCACGCACACCCCAGCCGCAAAGATGTTGCGGTACTTCTTGCTGCGCTGGAATTCGTCGATCAGCACGAAGCCGCGCGGATTGCACAAGCCCTCCACGCCGGCCACCGCATCCACGCCCTTGAAAGCCGGCAGCATCATGCTGAACTTGAAGGGCAGTTGATGCTCCTTCTTCAATTGCCCGGCCTCGTCCAGTTCGCTGACATGCATGATGCCGGCCTCGATCTTGGTGACCTTGGCATTGCAGATCCACTTGATGTCGTTGTTGCGGAACTCGCTTTCCAGCATGGACTTGGAGTCGCCCACCCCACCCAGGCCCATGTGGCCGATATAGGGCTCGCTGGTCACGAAGGTCATGGGCACCTTGTTGCGGCGCTTGCGGCGGCGCAGATCGGTGTTGACGATGAAGCTGAACTCGTAGGCCGGGCCGAAACAGGAGGCGCCGGGCAGGGCGCCGATGATCACCGGGCCGGGATCGTCGAGAAAGCGCAGATAGTCCGCGCGCGCCTGCTCGGCGTGGTCGATGGTGCAGATCGAATGCGTGTGGCCGCTGGGTCCGGCACCCTCGACCTCGTCGAAGGACAGCTTGGGGCCGGTGGTGATGACCAGGTAGTCATAGGCCAGGCGGCCGCCGTCGGCCAGTTCCAGCGCCTGGCCCTCGGCATCGATGCGCATGACGCGCTGCGCCACGAAATCGATGCCCTTCTTTTCCAGATAGGGACGCAGCGGAAAGCTGATGCCCTCGCGCTCGCGCCAGCCCACCGCCAGCCAGGGGTTGGAGGGCACGAACTGGAAATAGTCCAGCGCGTTCACCACCGTGATGCGGTGGCTCTTGTCTAGCGCCGCGCGCAACTCGTAGGCGGCGGGCATGCCGCCGATGCCGGCGCCGAGGATGACGATATGGGCCATGTCTGTCTCCTGTGTGAGGCCGGCAGCGCCGGCGCGCTGGATGAAACAAGGGGGAGGGAACTCAGCCTGGTCGCTGGCAGGCGCCCAGGCCTTCGCAAGCCGTCGGGCAAGCCGCAGGGCTTGCCCTCGTCGCTTGCTCAGTTGCCGCGCTGCAGCCCCAGCTTGGCGAAGATGCTTTCCATCAGGCACCAGCGCGTGAAGCCGCTTTGCAGCAGATTCACGCCCACGAAGGCGGTGAAGGCCAGCCACCACTGTGAAACAAAGAGCGGGCTGCCCGGGATGCCGAGGGCCAGGGACAGCAGGATGAAACTGCCGGCGACGATGCGGACGACTTGCCAAGTGCTCATGGTGTACTCCTAGAGTGGTTGTGAGAGAGCGGGATCAAGCGGGCAACAGCAAGTGCAGGCGCTTGCGGTAGGCCATGTAGTACAGGGTCGGAATCACCACCAGGGTGAGGATGGTGGAGACGAAGATGCCGAAGATCAGCGAGATCGCGAGACCATTGAAGATCGGGTCGTCGAGGATGAAGAAGGCGCCCATCATCGCGGCCAGGCCGGTCAGCATGATGGGTTGGGCGCGCGTGATGGCCGAGCTGACGATGGCGCGCTCGAAAGCCATGCCCTCGCGCACCTGCAGATTGATGAAGTCCACCAGCAGGATGGAGTTGCGCACGATGATGCCGGCCAAGGCGATCATGCCGATCATGCTGGTGGCGGTGTATTGCGCGCCCAGCAAGGCATGGCCGGGCATCACGCCGATGATGGTGAGCGGGATCGGCGCCATGATGATGAGCGGGGTCAGGTAGGAGCCGAACTGCGCCACCACCAGCAGATAGATCAGCACCAGGCCCACCGCATAGGCCGCGCCCATGTCGCGGAAGGTCTCGTAGGTGATCTGCCATTCGCCGTCCCATTTGATCGCGTAGCCGCGGTAGGCGTCGGCCGGCTGGCTGATGAAGTGCTCGTTCAGCGCCGCCCCATCGGGGCCGGTGATCTTGGCCAGCTCGCTGCGCATGCCGAACATGCCGTAGAGCGGGCTGTCGATCGCGCCGGCCATGTCGGCCACCACCATGTTCAGCGGCAGCAGGTCCTTGTGATAGACGGGCTGCTCGCGCTGCGTGTCGCTCACCGTCACCAGCTCGCGGATCGTCACCAGCTTGCCGCTGCTCGCGCGCACCGAGAGCGAGAGCAGGGCGTTCAGGTCGCCCTGCGACTCGGGCGCCAGCTGCAGCGTGGCCGCGGCAGGGTACTTGCTCTGATCATGCAGATAGCTCACCGCCTCGCCGGCCTGGGCCGCGCGCAGGGTGCTGACGATGGCCTGCTGCGGCACGCCCAGCAGGGCGGCCTTGCGGCGGTCCACCAGCAGCAGCTTGCGCGGCGCGGCGGCGATGCTGCTGTCGTCCACGTCGACCAGGCCGGCCTGCTTGTCGAACAGGGCACGCACCGCCTTGGCCACCTGCTGGCGGCCCTCCGCCTCGGGCCCGTAGATCTCGGCCACGATGGGCGAGAGCACCGGCGGGCCCGGCGGCACCTCCACCACCTTGACGTTGGCGCCGAAACGCTTGCCGATCGCCTGCAGTGCCGGACGCACGCGGGTGGCGATGGCATGGCTCTTGTCATGGCGGGCATGCTTGTCCACCAGATTCACCTGGATGTCGCCCTGCTCGCTGCCGGCGCGCAGATAGTACTGGCGCACCAGGCCGTTGAAATTGATGGGCGCGGCGGTGCCGGCATAGGCTTGGTAGTCGGTCACCTCGGGCACCGAGGCCAGATGCGCACCCAGTTCGTGCAGCACCGCCGCGGTCTGCTCCAGCGGCGTGCCGGCGGGCATGTCCAGCACCACCTGGAACTCGGACTTGTTGTCGAAGGGCAGCATCTTCAAGAGCACCAGGCCGGCCACCGGCAAGGCCAGCGAGACGGCGATCAGGCCCGCAATGCCCAGCCCCAGCAACTTGCGGTTGCGGCCACCGCTGTGAGCGTCCAGCAGGGGTTTGAAGACGCGCTCGAACAGCGGCGCCAGCTTGGCCGAGAGTCCGTGCAGGGCATGCGGGTCGCCATGCGCATCGGCAGGCAGGGCCTTCATCCAGATGCGCGCCAGCCAGGGCGTGACCACGAAGGCGATCGCCAGCGACAAGAGCATGCCCATGCTGGCATTGATGGGGATGGGGCTCATGTACGGGCCCATCAGGCCCGACACGAAGGCCATCGGCAACAGCGCGGCGATCACCGTCAGCGTGGCCAGGATGGTGGGGCCGCCCACCTCGTCCACCGCGCCGGGGATGAGGTCCCTGAGGCTGCGGCCGGGGAAGAGCTGCTGGTGGCGGTGGATGTTCTCCACCACCACGATGGCATCGTCCACCAGGATGCCGATCGAGAAGATCAGCGCGAACAGCGAGACGCGGTTCAGCGTGAAGCCCCAGGCCCAGGAGGCGAACAGGGTGACGGTGAGCGTCAAGATCACCGCGGTGCCAACGATGGCGGCCTCGCGCCGGCCCAGCGCGATGAAGACCAGGGCCACCACCGAGGCGGTGGCAAAGAGCAGCTTCTGGATCAGCTTGCCGGCCTTGTCATTGGCGGTAGCGCCGTAGTTGCGCGTCTCGGCCACCGACACCTCGGCCGGGATCACCGTGTTGCGCAAGCCCTCGACGCGTTGCATCACCGCATTCGCCACATCGATGGCGTTCTCGCCCGCCTTCTTGGTGATGGAGATGGTGACGGCCGGGTACTCCTGGCCCTTGCCTTCCACTTTTTCGCCATGCCAGACATAGCGGCTGGGTGTGAGCGGACCGTCTTCCACCGTGGCCACCTCGCGCAGGAACACCGGCTTGCCGGCCTGCACGCCAACGATCAGCTCGCCCACGTCGCGGGCGTCGGCCAGGAAGGGGCCGGCCTCCAGCGCAATCGCCTGGTTGTTCTGCAGCAGGTCGCCCAGGGGCAGGCCCAGGTTCGCCGACTGCAGCGCCTGGCGCAGATCGGCGACCGTCAGGCCGCTGCTGTTCAGGCGCGCTGGGTCGATCTGCACCCGCAGCGCGCGACCCGGGCCACCGATGGTGGTGACCTCGCGTGTGCCGGGCACGCGCTTGAGTTCGGCTTCCATGCTGTGCGCCACGCGCTCCAGCTCGAAGGCACCCGTCTGGCCCTGCTTGGCGTACAGGGTCAGCGTGACGATGGGCACATCGTCAATGCCCTTGGGCTTGATGATGGGGGCCAGCACGCCGAGGTTCGGCGGCAGCCAGTCGGCATTCGCCGCGACGGTGTCGTGCAGGCGTACCAGCGCCTCGATGCGCGGCACGCCCACCTTGAATTGCACAGTCAGCACCGCCAAGCCGGGGCGCGACACCGACATCACGTGCTCGATGCCGGCAATCTGCGCCAGCACCTGCTCGGCCGGCGTGGCCACCATCTGTTCCACGTCACGGGCGCTGGCGCCAGGGAAGGGGATCAGCACATTGGCCATGGTGACGTTGATCTGCGGCTCTTCCTCGCGCGGCGTCACCAGCACCGCGAAGATGCCCAGCAACAGGGCCACCAGGGCCAGCAGGGGGGTGATCTGGGCCGACTGGAAGAAGGCGGCGATGCGCCCGGAGGCGCCCAGGCGATTTGGAGTGGCGTGCGATGAACTCATGGCCTGACCTCAGCGGATGCGCGCGGCGGCTTGCGGGTCCAGCGCGATTTTTTCGCCCACACTCAGACCGCTCAGCACCTCGACCTGGTCACCGTGCGCGGCGCCCAGCCTGACCTGGCGCAGCAGGGGCTTGCCCTGGGCGTCCAGCACATAAAGCCCGGTCAGCTCGGCGCGCTTGACCAGCGCGGTACGCGGCACGCTGGGCGATGCAGTGGCCGCCCCGGTACCACCCGGCAGCCAGACGCGTGCAAACATGCCCGGCACCAGACCCGTCAGCTTGGGCGGCAGGTCCAGGCGCAGCTGCAGGGTGTGCGAGCCGGCATCCGCAATGGGCAGCAGCTGCACGCGCACCGGCGTGAGCATGCCGCCTGCCAGGCCGGGAATCTCGACGGATGGTGCGGTGCCGCCGGCGTTCAGACCGGCACTGACGCTTTGCGGCACATTGGCAGTGACGCGCAGGGCGCTGGGGTCGTAGACCGTCACCAGGGCACGGCCCGGCATGGCCATATCGCCCAGGGTCACGGGCAGCTCGGCCACCAGTCCGTCGTACGGGCTGCGCACGGTGTTGAAGCCGCTCTGCGTGCGTGCCACGGCCAACTGGGCCAGCTGTGCGTTCACCTGGGCCTGGGTGGCCTTGAACTGGGCCTCGGCCTGGTCCAGCGCGGCCTGGCTGATGTAGTGCTGCTTGTGCAGCTGCTGCTGGCGCTCGAACTCGCGGCTGGCCAGCTGCAGCGAGGCGCGTGCTGCCTGGGCCTGGGCCTCGCTGGCATTGGCAGCCTGTTCGGCGGCGCGCGCATCGATGCGCATCAGCGCCTGGCCGGCCTTGACGCGGTCCCCCGCCTTCACATCCAGCTGCACGATCGCACCCGCCACCTGGGCGGCCACCACCGTCTGGCGCAGGGCTTCCACCACGCCGTCCAGGCTTTGCGCCTGGCGGCCGCTGGCGGCGGCCACCGTCAGGCTGCGCAGGGCCGCGGGGGCTGCAGGGGCTGCGTGTTGCGCCTGGGCGATGCCCGTGCCAAGCGCCATCGCGGCAGCAAGCAGCCAGCGCTCGTAGCGCTGCGCGTGTGTGGGGCGGAACATATTCGTCTTCATGGCGGGGCTTTCTTGCAGGGCAGGACAGCTGGACAATTAAATATCGTTGTCGTATTATTTAACCATTAACGCAAATAGTCAAATAGACATTGCGACAAGCCTACAAGGTGACAGCCATGCCCTCAGACTCAGATGACGCCGCGCAACCCGCCATGAAAACATTGCCCGCGGCCGCGCTTGAGCAGGTGGCCGGCTATTTCCAGGCGCTCTCGGAGCCGACGCGCTTGCAGATCCTCAACCTGCTGCGGCAGCAGGAGCGCAAGGTGGGCGAGATTGCCGAGCTGTGCGGCTCCACCGCGGCGAATGTGTCACGGCACCTGAGCATGTTGCAGCAGCATGGGCTGGTGCTGCGTGAAAGTCGTGGCACCAGCGCCTACTACCGCATCGCCGACGCCACCGTCTACGAACTCTGCGACCTGGTCTGTGGCCAGATCGCCCGACAATCGGCACGCCTCATCGACGAGCGCGCCGCCTTTTTCCAACCCAGCAAGCCGACTGCCGCCGGCAAGACATCGCCATGAACCACGCCCTTCTGCAACTCGATCCCCTGGCCGCCCTGCAGGCCTTGCAAGCCGGTGGCTGCTGGCTGGTGGATGTGCGCGAGGCCCATGAGGTGGCGCGCGCCGCCTACGACCATCCGCAGGTCATCAGCCTGCCGCTGAGCGAGCTGGAGCGCCGCCATGCCGAGCTGCCGCGCGACGCCGATCTCATCATGGCCTGCGCCGCCGGTGGCCGCAGCATGCAGGCCATGCAGTACCTGCTGCACCACGGCCACACGCGCGTGCGCAATCTGGCCGGCGGCATGGGCGCCTGGCGTGCCCATGGCCTGCCGGTGCGCTGAACGGCCGGCCTGATGCTGGCGATTCAGCTCGGGCCGCTCGCGCTTCCTCTTGCCCCCGCGCTGCTGCTGGTGTCGCTGCTGCTGGCTCATGCCGCGGCCAAGTGGCAGGGCGGACGCACCGACGCGGCGCATGGCCTCGCTGCCGGCGACAGCGTATTGAGCGCCGCACTGCTGGGCCTGCTGGCTGCGCGCGCCAGCTATCTGGCATGGCATGCGCGGGCCTATCTGGACATGCCCTGGGCCGCGCTGGACCTGCGCGACGGCGGTTGGCAGCCCGGCGTCGGCTGGGCAGTGGCGGCTTGCTGGCTGCTGTGGCGTGGCATGCAGCGCCCGACCCTGCGGCGCGCCCTCGCTTCGGCGGCCTTGGCGGGTGCGGGCTTCTGGGTGGTGGGCATCGGACTGACGGGCGCGCCGGCGAGCGCGCGACTACCGGATCTGCCGCTCTTGTCGCTGGCCAACGGCCAGCCCATCACCCTGCCACAGGCGGCGCGCGGCCGCCCGGTGGTGTTGAACCTCTGGGCCAGCTGGTGCGGCCCCTGCCGGCAGGAGATGCCGATGCTGGACGCCGCGCAGCAGCGCCACCCGGAGCTGGCCTTCCTGTTTGTCAACCAGGGCGAGTCGGCCGAAGCGGTGCAGGCCTATCTGCGGGCGCAGGGCCTGGGCTTGCGAGAGGTGATGCTTGATCCGGCATCGGACCTGGGCCCGGCGCTGGGTTCACGCGGCCTGCCCACCACGCTGTTCTACGACGACGGCGGCCGCCTCGTGGACGCGCACATGGGCGTGCTCAACGCGGCGGCACTGGCCAGCCGGCTCGGGCCGCTGTCTCGATGAGGCGCCGGCCTAAAGGTGGAACCAGGCCGCCACGCCCACCAGCACGCCCAGCACGCCCACGCCGATGGTGGCGGCCTCCATCCAGCGCTTCTTGGTGAGCAGCGCGATCGCTGCCAGCGCGATCGAGATCTGCAGCGCCGTGGTGGCCTGGGCCCAACGATGGTGCTGGTGCATCTGCTCGGCGCTCATGTGGTCGAACTCGGCGGATTCCTTCTCCAGCGCCTCGGCCTTGTCCTTGATCTCGGCCTTTTCCTTCTTGTAGCGCTCGATCTCGTCGAGGTACTTGGCGCGCTTGTCCTCCGTCACCAGCACCGCGGCCAGCTCGGCCAGGTTCTGCTTGCTGCTCTTGGCCTGGTAGTAGTTCCACTGGTTGGAGGCCTCGGTCTTCTTGATCGCGGCATCGTTCTTGTACAGGCCGGCGTTGGCCTGGGTGGCGCCACCCATATAGGAGAACATCGCGCCCACCGTGGCGAGGATGGCGGTGATCACCGCCAGCTGGCCGGCCAGGCCCTTGGGCTCGTGCTGGGCCGCATGCTCCAGCTCATGGTCATGCGGGCCGTGGACGTGGAAACCGTGTCCGGACATGTGATGAATCTCCTCGAATTACTTGCTATTGCTGCGGCGCTGGTAGCGCACAAAGGCATAGGGCCAGCCCTGGGCGGATTGCTGCGTCTGGTGCGAAACCTCGTCGAAGTCTTCGGCGCGCCAGGCGGGGAAGAAGGCGTCGGCGCCCTCGAAGCTGGCGTCGATCTCGGTCAGTTCAAGGGTGTCGGCATGGGGCAGGGCGAGGGCATAGATCTCGGCCCCGCCGATCACGAAGACCTCGGCATCGGCGGCGCAGGCGGCCAGCGCCGCCACCAGGCCGCCGAATACCTCCGCGCCTTCCTGCATCAGGCCAGGCTGGCGTGACAGCACGATGTTGCGGCGCCCAGGCAGGGGGCGGAACTTCGCCGGGATCGAATCCCAGGTCTTGCGCCCCATGATGACGGTGTGGCCCAGGGTCAGGGCCTTGAAATGCGCCATGTCCTCGGGCAGGCGGCACAGCAGCTCGTTGCCACGCCCGATCGCGCCGCCGTGCGCCACCGCGGCGATCAGGGTCAGCTTGCTCATGTGGGCACCCTAGGCGCTGCGCGCCGTCCCGCCGAGCGGGAGTTCGCCCCTTCGGGCGGCCGTGCGGGTCTCATACCGCCACCGGCGCCTTGATGGCCGGGTGATGCTGGTAGTCCAGCACCTCGAAGTCTTCGTACTCGTAGTCGAATATGCTGGCCGGGCGGCGCTTGATGTTGAGCCTGGGGTAGGGGAAGGGCGCGCGCGCCAGCTGGGTCTGCACCTGCTCGGCATGGTTGCTGTAGATATGGCAATCGCCGCCGGTCCAGATGAAGTCGCCCACCGCCAGATCGCATTGCTGGGCCAGCATATGGGTCAGCAGGGCGTAACTGGCGATATTGAAGGGCACGCCCAGGAAGATGTCGGCACTGCGCTGGTAGAGCTGGCAGGAGAGCCGACCCTCGGCCACATAGAACTGGAAGAAGGCATGGCAGGGCATCAGCGCCATCTGGTCAAGCTCGGCCACGTTCCATGCGCTCACGATGATGCGGCGCGAATCGGGGTTGTGCTTGAGCTGCTTCACCACCTCGGCGATCTGGTCGATATGGCTGCCGTCGGCCCTGGGCCAGCTGCGCCACTGCACGCCGTAGACCGGGCCCAGCGAGCCGTCGGGCCGTGCCCATTCGTCCCAGATCGTGCAGCCGCGCTCCTGCAGCCATTGCACATTGGAATCGCCGCGCAGAAACCACAGCAGCTCCAGGATGATGGACTTGAGGTGCACCTTCTTGGTGGTGACGAGCGGAAAGCCCTCGTTGAGATCGAAGCGCATCTGATGGCCGAACACGCTCTTGGTGCCGGTGCCGGTGCGGTCGCCCTTGTGCACACCATGCTCGGCCACATGGCGCATGAAGTCTTCGTACTGGCTGCGCACCGGGCGCGAAAGGGATGCATCACTCATGGGGGCGGATTCTAGGAGACAAGGGTCTGCGCTCACGCTTCGAACTGCAGCGCCGCCAGGCGCGCGTACAAACCGCCGCGCGCCACCAGCTCGGCATGCGAGCCCTGCTCGACGATGCGGCCCTGATCCATCACGACGATGCGATCGGCACGCTGGATGGTGGCCAGACGGTGCGCGATCACCAGGGTGCTGCGGTCGCGCATGGCGGCCTCCAGCGCGGCCTGCACCACGCGCTCGCTCTCGGCGTCGAGCGCGCTGGTGGCCTCGTCCAGCAGCAGCAGGGGCGGGTTCTTGAGGATGGCACGCGCGATGCTGATGCGCTGGCGCTGGCCGCCCGAGAGCCGCACGCCGCGTTCGCCCAGAAAGGTCTGGTAGCCCTCGGGCAGCTTCATGATGAAGTCATGCGCGAACGCGGCCTTGGCCGCGGCCATCACCTCGGCATCGCTGGCCTCGGGCCGGCCGTAGCGGATGTTCTCCAGCGCGTTGTTGGAGAAGATCACGCTGTCCTGCGGCACCAGGCCGATGCGCGTGCGCAACTCCTTCAGCGCCAGCTGCGGCAGGGCCTGGCCGTCCAGGCGGATCTCGCCGGCCTGGGCGTCGTAGAAGCGCAAGAGCAGCTGGAACACCGTGCTCTTGCCGGCACCGCTGGGGCCCACCAGGGCCACCGTCTCACCGGGCCTGAGCTCCAGATCGAAATCGGCCAGGGCCGCATGGTCGGGGCGCGAGGGGTAGTGGAACTGCACGCCGCGCAGGCTCAGGGTGGAACCGCCCTGGGCGGCGGCCAGGGCCTGGGGCCGCGCCGGGTCCAGCACCGGCGAGCGGCTGGAGAGCAGCTCCATCAGGCGCTCGGTGGCGCCGGCGGCGCGCAGCACATCGCCCCAGACCTCGGCCAGCACCGCCACGCTGCCCACCAGCAGGGTCACGTAGACGACGGTCTGGCCCAGGTGGCCGGGCGTGATGCGGCCCGCCAGCACCGCCTGCGTGCCCTGGTAAAGGCCCCACAGCAGGGCGCCGAAGGTGGCGCTGATGATGAAGGCCACCATGCCCGAGCGCACCTTGGTGCGCTTGCGCGCGGTGTCGAAGGCGGCCTCGCTGGCGGCGCTGAAGCGGCCGGCCTCCGCGCCCTCCTGGGTGTAGCTCTGCACCACGGTGACGGCGTTCAGCACCTCGGCGGCGATCGCACTGGTGTCGGCCACGCGGTCCTGGCTGGCGCGCGAGAGGCGCCGCACGCGCCGGCCGAAATACAGCGCCGGCAGCACCACCAGCACCAGGATGCCCAGCACCTGGGTCATCACATAGGGATTGGTAACCACCAGCATGATGAGCGCGCCCACGCCCATGACGATATTGCGCAGGCCCATCGAGAGGCTGGAGCCCACCACCGTTTGCACCACCGTGGTATCGGTGGTCAGGCGGCTCAGCACCTCGCCGGTCTGGGTGGTCTCGAAGAACTCGGGGCTCTGCTTCAGCACATGGGCGTAGACGGCATTGCGCAGGTCGGCGGTGACGCGCTCGCCCAGCCAGGTGACCATATAGAAGCGCGAGGCCGAGAACACGCCCAGCGCCACGCCCACGCCGAACAGCGCCAGGAAATGCTCGCGCAGCGCCATCACGCGCGCGCCCGGATCGGCGGCCACGATGCCCTGGTCGATCAGCACCTTCAGCGCCAGCGGCAGGGCCAGCGTGCTGAGCGCGGCCAGCAGCAGGAACAGCACCGCCAGCGCGATGCGGGCGCGGTAGGGGCGCAGAAAGGGCAACAGGCCCGAGAGCGCCCTGGGGCTGCCCTTGGGTCGTTCCTGCGGCTTGCTGGGGGCGGTAGACGCGGCGATCGGAGATGCGGTGGCGGTCGAGCTCATCAACGCAGTGTAGGGGTCGGGTTGGCAGCCTCGGCCGACGACAACCCCGGCTTGCGCAGGGATATATGCTTGGGCAATAATTGCCTAGGCAATCAATTCAGCCATGCATAAAAAATCCAGCAGCAAAGCCGTCAACTTCTACAGCGCCGACACCTACCGGGTGGACGAAAGCCTGGGCTGGCTGGTCAAGCACCTGATGCAGTCCATCGTCTACCAGGCCGACCGGCGGCTGGGCCCGCACGACCTGACCCATGCGCAATGGGGCCCGCTGCTGCGCCTGCGCTTCATGGGCCCCAGCTCCAGCGCGGCGCTCGGCCGTGAACTCGACATGGACGCCGGCGCGCTGACGCGCCTGCTGGACCGGCTTGAGGCCAAGCGCCTGATCCAGCGCGAGCGCTCCAGCGAGGACCGCCGCGTCGTCATCGTGTCGCTGAGCGAGGAGGGCGCCCGGCTCACCGCCAAGGTGCCTGCCATCCTCTCCGAGGTATTCAACGCCCATCTGGCCGGCTTCAGCCATGAGGAATGGCGCACCCTGATCCAACTGCTGCAACGCGCGGTCGCCACCGGCGACGCCCTGCGTGCGGCCTGCAAAGACGAAGACAACAAAGCATGAGCCTGAGAACTCCACCCTTGCTGCTGGCCCATTTAGCCGCACTATTGCCGGCCCTGTTGCTGGCCGCCTGCGCCCCCATTCCCAAGCTGCCCACGCCCGCCGCGGCGCTGCAGGGCGAACAGCTGGGCCTGGCCCCCAAGGAGCAGGCCAGCCTGGCCAGCGAATGGTGGCAAGGCTATGGCGACGCCCGGCTGAATGCCCTGGTGGAGAAGGCCCTGGCCGACGGCCCCAGCCTGGCGCTGGCGCGTGCCCGCATCGCGCGTGCCGGTGCCGGCATCGAGGCCGCCGAGGCGGCCGACAAGCCCGCCACCGGCCTGGGGCTGGACATGCAGCGCCAGCTCTATACCGAGACCGGGCTCTATCCGCCACCGATCGCCGGCAGCGTGCGCAACACCGCCACCCTGCAGATGGGCATCAGCTACGACTGGGACTTCTTTGGCCGCCACCAGGCCGCCCTGCAGGCCGCCCTGGGCCAGCGCCGCGCCGCCCAGGCCGATGCTGCCGCGGCGCGTCTGACGCTGGCCGCCCAGGTGACGCGCAGCTACCTGGCGCTGGCCCGCGTGCTGGCGCAGCGCCAGCTGCTGGCCGACCAGCAGGCCCTGCGCGCCGCCAGCCTGCAACTGGTGCGCGAGCGCGCCGCCGCCGGCCTGGACACCCAGCTGGAGCTGCGCGGCGCCGAGGCGCCGGTGGCCGAGCTGCAACGCCAGGGTCTGGCGCTGGACGAGCAGGCCCAGGCCCTGCGCCACCAGCTGGCGGCGCTGACGGTGCAGCCGGCCCAGGCGCTCGCGGCGCTGCGCCCGGCCCTGCCCGCGGCGCAAGCCTGGGCGCAGGAGCCCGGCATCGACCTGCTGGGCCGCCGGCCCGATCTGCTGGCCGCGCGCTGGCGGGTGGAAGCCGCCACGCAGGACGTGACGGTGGCGCGCAGCCAGTTCTATCCCAATGTCACGCTGACGGCCTTTGCCGGCTTCAGCGCCATCGGCTTTGATCGCCTGCTGGAATCACGCAGCCTCCAGGCCGGCTTCGGCCCCTCGCTGCGCCTGCCCCTCTTCGACACCGGCCGCCTGCGCGCGCAGCTGAAGGGTTCGGCCGCCGAGCAGGACGCCGCCGTGGCGGCCTACAACGCCGCGCTGCTGGAAGCGGTGCGCGACGCCAGCGACCAGCTCAACACCGTCAAGTCCCTGCAGGCCCAGGCGCAGACCCAGGCCGCCCTGGTGGCGAATGCCGAGCAGCAGCTGAAGCTGGCCGAGCAACGCCAGCAGGCCGGCCTGGGCAATCGCCTGCCGGTGCTGGCCGCGCAACAGGCCCTGCTGGCGCAGCAGCGCCAGGCCCTGGACCTGCGCGGCCTGGGCTTGGACGCCCAAGTCAATCTGATGCGCGCCCTGGGCGGCGGCGTTGTCACCACCGAATCAAACTGAGAACCGACCATGAGCACCAACGACATGAGCACCCCTAGCAACGGCAAGCGCAAGCGTGGCCTGACCCTGGTCGCCAGCGCCGTGCTGCTGGGCTTCGCCGGCTACAGCGTCTACCAGTGGCTGGTGGCGAGCCGCTACGAGAAGACCGACAACGCCTATGTGCAGGCCAATGTGGTGCAGATCACGCCCCTGGTGGGCGGCACCGTGCGCGCCATCCATGTGGACGACACCGATTTCGTCAAGGCCGGCCAAGCCCTGGTGAGCCTGGACCCGGCCGACGCCAGCGTGGCGCTGGAGCAGGCCCAGGCCGCGCTGGCGCAGACGGTGCGCGAAGTGCGCACCCTTTACGCCAACAACAGCACCCTGCAGGCGCAGCTGCAGGGCCGCGAGTCCGAGGTGGCGCGCGCGCAGAGCGAACTCGCCCGCCTGCAGGCCGATGTGCAACGCCGCGCGCCCCTGCTGGCCAGCGGTGCGATCGGCAAGGAAGAGCTGGAGCATGCCCAGGCCCAGGTGACGTCGGCACGCAGCGCCCTCGCCACCGCCCAGGCCGGGCTGCAGACCGCGCGCGAGCAGCTCGCTTCCAACCAGAGCCTCACCGAAGGCACCAGCGTGGCGGAACATCCCAATGTGCAGCGCGCCGCGGCGCGCCTGCGCGAGACCTATCTGGCCCTCAAGCGCAGCGAGCTGCCTTCGCCGGTGAGCGGCTGGGTGGCCCGGCGCAGCGTGCAGCTGGGCCAGCGCGTGGCCGCCGGCGCGCCCCTGATGGCGGTGGTGGGCCTGCAGGAGGCCTGGGTCGATGCCAACTTCAAGGAAGGCCAGCTGGCACGCCTGCGCATTGGCCAGCCCGTCACCCTGGTGGCCGACCAGTATGGTGACAAGGTCGAGTTCCATGGCACGGTGGCCGGCCTGGGCGCCGGCACCGGGGCGGCCTTTGCGCTGCTGCCGGCGCAGAACGCCACCGGCAACTGGATCAAGGTGGTGCAGCGCGTGCCGGTGCGCATCGCGCTGGACGCCAAGGAGCTGGCCGAGCATCCGCTGCGCGTGGGCCTGTCGATGAATGTGGCGGTGGATGTGCGCGATCAAGGCGGCAAGTCGGTGGCCGATGTGCCGCGCAGCGCGCCGCTGGCCGCCACCAAGGTCTATGACGCGCAGGACCAGGCCGCGGAAGCGGAGGTTGCGCGCATCGTCAATGCGAATCTTGGCCGCGCCGCCAAGAAGCCGGCCAAGGCCTGAGCATGAGTGGCAATGCTCCCGCGCCCTTGCATGGCCCGGCCCTGGTGCTGGGCACGCTGGCGCTCTCGCTGGCGACCTTCATGAATGTGCTGGACTCGTCCATCGCCAATGTCTCGCTGCCGGCGATCTCGGGCGATCTGGGCGTGAGCCCGGTGCAGGGCACCTGGGTCATCACCAGCTTTGGCGTGGCCAATGCGATCTCGGTGCCGCTGACCGGCTGGCTGACGCAGCGCTTCGGTGCGGTGCGACTGTTCACCACCAGCGTGCTGCTCTTCGTGATCGCCTCCTGGCTGTGCGGCTTCGCGCACTCGCTGGAGATGCTGGTGGCCTGCCGCGTGCTGCAGGGCCTGGTGGCCGGCCCGATGATTCCGCTCTCGCAGACCCTCTTGCTGGCCAGCTATCCGCGCGAGAAGGCCGGCACCGCGCTGGCGCTATGGGGGGTGACCACCCTGGTGGCGCCGGTGGTGGGGCCGCTCTTGGGCGGCTGGATCACCGACAACGTCTCATGGCCCTGGATCTTCTACATCAATGTGCCGGTGGGCCTGCTGGCCGCGGGCCTGACCTGGAGCATCTATCGCGAGCGCGAGACGGCGGTGAAGAAGCTGCCCATCGACGGCGTGGGCCTGGCCCTGCTGGTGATCTGGGTGGGTGCGCTGCAGATCATGCTGGACAAGGGCAAGGAGCTCGACTGGTTCGCCAGCGGCGAGATCCAGATCCTGGCGTTGACGGCGGTGGTGGGCTTTGCCTTCTTCCTGGTCTGGGAGCTCACCGACGCGCATCCGGTGGTGGACCTGCGCCTGTTCGCGCGCCGCAACTTCCTGTTCGGCGCCGCCACGCTCTCGGTGGCCTACGGCCTGTTCTTCGGCAATGTGGTGCTGCTGCCGCTCTGGCTGCAGCAATGGATGGCCTATACCGCCACCGACGCGGGCATGGCGCTGGCGCCGGTGGGCCTGTTGGCCATCCTGCTCTCGCCGGTGGTGGGGCGCCATGTGGGGGTGCGCGACCCGCGCTGGATGGCCACCTTCGCCTTCGTGATGTTCGCGGTGGTGCTGACCATGCGCGCCAACTTCACCACCCAGACCGATTTCGCCACCATCATGATCCCGACCGTGCTGCAGGGCGCGGCGCTGGCCTTTTTCTTCATTCCGCTCACCACCTTGACGCTGGCCGGCATCACGCCCGACCGCATCGCGGCGGCGGCCGGTCTGTCGAACTTCGTGCGCATCACCGCCGGCGCCATGGGCACCTCCATCTCCACCACGCTGTGGGAGAACCGTGCGGCCCTGCACCACCAGCATCTGGCCGAGCGCCTGGCGCAGGGCGATCTGGTGGCCGGCGAATCGATCTCGCGCCTGCAGGCCCTGGGTATGGCGCCGCAACAGGCCCTCGCCTATATCAACCGGCTGATCGACCAGCAGGCCTTCACACGCGCCGCCGACGACATCTTCCTCGCCTCGGCGTATATCTTCCTGCTGCTGATCGGCGGCGTCTGGCTCACCAAACGGCCGCCACGCCTGGGTGCAGCGGCGCCTGTGGATGCGGGTGGGGCGCATTGACGATCACGGTTTCTTGCGCGCCGGCCAGGGCAGCGGCTCGACCCTGGCCTTGTGCCTGCTGCCATCGAGCGCGCTGAGTCAGCTGCTGCCTGCGCTTGGTCCATGCACGCCTTTCGCGCGGGCCCAGGTCTTGATGAGGAACGCTGGCCGACTATGTTGACGCAGCCGGATCGCTGCCAGGGCTTGGGCCGCAGGCTGTGCCGGATGGCACAGGCAGCGAAGCCTATGGCAGTCATCGAGCTGAGTCTTTGTCGATGACTTGCTCTCTTCTTTCATGCGCCGCCACCACGGCCTCCTGGATTCTTTTTTCACGAGTCTCCGCTTTGACCGCATCGTCGATCCGGCGAATGATGAAATTCCGTTTGCCAGGCGGTAGTGACATAAAGGCCGCCGCCACACCTTCGGCTGCTAGTGCGCGCATCAGATCCTCGGGGGTCTCGGCATCAGCGGGATCAAGGACGGTCAGGCGCAGCTGAATCCGATCGCCGACCTTGGTGTTGGTTTCCTGACGAACCTTTGCCTTGATTCGAATGTAGTGCTGGCCGCCCCCGACCGGAAAGAGACTGACCTGAAAGGGCTGCGACTGGTTCACTTGCGCCATGACCAAGACCGGGCCCTTGGTCCCCAAAGCCTCGGTGATCTGCGCGGGCACGGGAACGGCGCAATAGTCCATGCCCTCGGCCCAGTTTTCGAGGTCTGCATGGAACGACAGTTGGAGTCCTGCGATGGGAGAAGTTTTCATGGTGGGGGGACGGGCACTTACAGGCGCTTGAAGGCGACCTGTGTTTGGTGGCGTGGCGAAGGAGGGCGTCTGTGCAGCATCGAATCGCGGACCTGGGGCCTTTAGCGCGGCATGCAGACCTCCTGCGAGTGTCTGCGTATTTGAATCGCTAGCAGTGGCCCTTGCTATTGGGGATGCTGCGGGGGGATTTCTTTACAGCCTCGACGTTGAAGCTGAGCCGCGAGCGGCGGCTTGCCGACGCGAGTCGGCTCGAGCGACTGGTTGGGCGTCACACCGCAGACCTCAACTTTGCTGCAGCGAATACTGGCTGCCCAGCAGTCCACTCCGCCTCGGCCTGTGGCGATTCCAGGGCGATCACGACAGCGGGGGTTAGCTCTAACCAAGAATCGTCCGAGGCTGGAAACGCCGCTGCGGTACCGTTCACCAAGCCCTGTTGGACGGAGTAGTACGCCAGCATTCGCGCCTTTTCGTGAATTACCCCGTCAGCCTTGAAGCCGACACGTTTCCCGCGCTTGCAGACTTTCACGTCATAAGAGGTGAATTCAGCGCAAGACATGGGTCTTGCCTCGTAGATTGAACAGCGGTCGTGAACCAGAAATGCGCAGGGCTTTGGTACGCGAGCTCGACCTTGAACAGAGAGCCCGCGCGTCGCTACATCGAGCTGTTTCAGGCGAGCAAGCAGCTCCTTCTGTGTTTTGTCGTCCATTGAGTTCCGAACATGCTCGGCAATTCGAACTACTTCCGGCACCGAGACTCTTACTTGCTGATAGCAGCACCACGAGCACGCATCCTTACAAGCCACCTTTGGACTCATAGGATGAAGCATGCGTCTCGACATGTCTTCAGCAAAGCCGCTGGCGTTGGTCGCTAGTGCGGCAAGGCCTGCTCCTTGACCCGCTAAGTGCGCCACCGCGTCAACTTGCGCATCGCGAAGCTTGTTGCCTTGATCTTGCTCGGCATGGTTCCAATCGCTAACAGGTATGAACATGGGATTACTTCCACCGCTGGCAAGTGACTAATGGATCTGGTGACGCCCAACGTAATTTAGACAGCAGCCCATATCTCCATCCATGCCTCGAAATGGGCATAGATACCAAAAAATGGTCATTGCTGGCCATGCGCATAGATGGCCAGCTGCCGCCCTTGCGCGTAGATGAACTGGCTCAAGCCTAACGCCGAATATACAGAGACTTCGCTAGTGCTTGCCCGGGTAGTGCCGAGCCGAGGTGCGAGCGCCGACGCTCGTGCTCAGATCGGCTTGCCCCAGGCCTAGAGATTCGCCGCAAACAGCCTGCGTATGAACAGATCCTTGAAGCTTGACGCCTGGTCCAACCCCAGCCGCTCCAGATAGGCGGGCGGCACCGGCTGCTCGCCGGTGAGGCTCTTGAGAATCATCGGCACGAGCTGCAGCGGGTGCTGGCTGGCATGCTTGAGCTTCTTGAGCGCGCGCACGATGGTGACCTCGTCCTCGCTGAGGTCGGTGCCGAAGGGGAAGTCGGGCAGCACGCCCTCGTTGCGCCAGGGGCGCATCTTCTCGCGCAGCATCTCGGGCAGGTTGTTGCGGTAGCGCTCGGGCAGCTGGTAGTCGGGCTCCAGCTTGCCATGCGCCTTGGCCTCGGCGATGAGCTGATCCTGGAAGCGCGAATCGGCGATCGCCAGCAGGCGCTTCACGATCTCGCCATCCGTCTGGCCGCGCAGATCGGCCACGCCGTACTCGGTGATGGCGATGTCGCGCAGATGGCGCGGGATGGTGATGTTGCCGTAGCTCCAGACGATGGAGCTGGTGAGGCCTTGCTGGTTCTCGTGCGTGGCCCGCAGCATCAGCACCGAGCGCGCATCCGGCAGCGCGTGGCCCATCGCCACGAAGTTGTACTGGCCGCCCACGCCCGACACCATCTGGCCCGAGTCCAGCCCGTCCGACGAGGCAGCGCCCAGCAGGGTCAGCTTCATCGTCGTGTTGAACAGGCGGGCATCGCGGCGCTGGGCGCGCTTGAGGCGCTCGCAACCCAGGGCATCGCCATAGAGCTGGTTGATGTAGGCGATGCGCGTCATCGAGATGCGTTCGCGCTGCGCCTCGGGCAGTTCCCTCAGGCGCTCGTAGAAGTCGCGCGGGCCCAGGAAGAAGCCGCCATGCATGATGGTGGCATGCAGCCAGCGCTCGCCCAGCGCCGCGGCGACGCAAGAGCCATCGTCCAGCGCGGTGCCCGGCAGCACGCGGCCGGGCTGCAGCGCGCCGAGGCGTTCCAGATAGGCGATGTCTGGCGCCGTTAGCACGGCGGCGATGCGGCCGCGCTCGGCCAACGCCTGCAGCACCGCCATGTCGGGGCGCGCGCCCACGCGGCCGGCATTGGCCAGCTCCTGCAGGTCCAGATCGTCGTACACCGCGCGGCGTATCAGCCCGGCATCGATCAGGCGCATGAAGCCGTTGACGAACATCTCCGAGCAGCCATACAGGCCTTGGGCAAAGCCGCCCAGCTCGCGGCCCGCCAGCCCCTCGATGCCATCCGGGCAGAGCGAGGCGAGGATGCTGCGGTAGGCCTCGGGCTGGCGATCCCGCACGATCAGGCCCTGCGCCACCGCGTCGCCCAGCGAGCCGATGCCGATCTGCAGCGTGCCGCCGTCCAGCACCAGGCTGGAGGCATGCAGGCCGATGGCGTAGTCGGCCCAGCTGATGGAAGCATTCGGCGGGCCGAACAGCTCATGGTTGGCCGCGGGGCAGCGCAGCAGCAGGTCCACCCGGTCCAGCGGCCACAGCGCCGTGCCGGGCATGAAGGGCAGGCGCTCGTTCACAACCGCCACCTTCAGCAGCGGCCGGCCGGCGGCCGCCATGCGCTCGATCAGCTCCTGCGTCACATCGGGGTTGCAGGACATCGAGAGCTGCAGCCCGCCGGCCGCGTCCTCGCGCAGCGCCACCGCCTGCGCGATCACGTTCACGCCCTGGGCCATCATGTCGCGCGCAACGAAGCTGTAGTTGGTGCAGACGTAGCGCTGCTGTGACGCGTCGTTGTTGAGGTAGTCGCCGGTCTTGAAGAAGAACTCGTGCACCTCGATGTTCGGTGGCAAGGCCCGGGCGCGCGCCGCCTTCACATAGTCGAGGTCCGGGTAGTCGGTGAACACGCGCTCCAGCAGCGGGCCGAGGAAGTGCTGCTCCAGCTCCGACTTGCCCACCGGCCGCTCCAGCGAGAGCGCGGTGAAGATCTTGAGCCGCCGCGCCGGCGTGGCAGCGATGCGACGATAGAGTGCGTTCACCCAGGGATTGGGCTTGCCCAGGCCCAGCGGAATCGCCAGCACGATCTCGCCCGGGATGCGTTCGAGCACCGCGTCCACGGAGGCCTCCAGGTCGGCCAGCGCCAGCATGGGCGCAAGGGTCTGCGTCTGCATGTCCATCTCATGTCTCCTGCATATTTCTCTTCTGCCTATCGGCCAGTGTCGGCGCAGTCGGCCCGGCCAGGCTTGATTTTGGCCAAGTCAAGCGCGCGCAGCGCCGGGCGCGGGGCCCATCCCCCATTCCGGGGACGCGCGTCGCCAGCCCGGGCAAGCTGTGCTGCAATGGCTGCGCGGTCTACCCACTTTCCCCTTTCTGATGCAGTTCAACGAGATCGACACGCCACGCTGGCTGCCCATGCTGGGGCATTGGATCCAGCGCCTGGGCCTGCTGCGCACCTGGGTGCTGCTGTGCGTCGGCGCTCTGCTGCTGAGCCTGGGGCTGGCCCAGGTGGGCCTGCTGCTGGCGGGCCAGGCCGGCAACCTGGCCGCCGCCCTGGTGGCCAGCGCCATGGCGTTGGCCTGCACGGCGCTGTGCGGCTACCTGCTGCTGCGCCTGGTTCAGCATATCGACGGCGCGCAGCGCGGGGTGCTGCGCCACGCCACCGAAGACCCGCTCACCGGCACCCTGAACCGCCGCTACTTCCTCGAACTGGTGGAGCGCGAATGGTCGCGGGCGCGCCGCTACGACATGTCTTGCGCGCTGCTGCTGATGGATGTGGATCATTTCAAGCGCGTCAACGAACGCTTTGGTCACCGCTGCGGCGACCAGGTGCTGCGCGAGATCGCCGCCGCCTGCGTCGAGACGCTGCGCCACGCCGACGTGCTGGCGCGTTTTGGCGGCGAGGAGTTCATCGTCTTTCTGCCGCACACCGACCCGCTCGGGGCGCTGGACGTGGCCGAGCGCATGCGCGAGCGCGTGGAGGCGCTGCAGCTGGCCTGGAACGGCGTGGACGTACGCGTCAGCGTCAGCCTGGGCGTGGCGGCGCTGCATGCCGAGCATCTGAGTCTGGATCAGCTGATCCACGATGCCGACGATGCCCTGGCTGTGGCAAAGTCCGCGGGCCGCAATTGCGTGCGCGCTGGCGCCGGGCTGCTGCCCGGCAAGCCCAGCATGATGAATAACAACTGACGCCCCAATCCCCCATGCTGATGCTTGACGCCGCGGCCACCGCGGCCCGTTTGCCCTATGCCCGCCTGATGCCCGCCGTGGCCCAGGCCATGCTGGACCTGCGGGCCGGCCACATCCACAGCTGCCCGCGTGCCGTGCTGCCCCTGCCCGAGGGCGGCAGCTACCTGGCCATGCCCTGCACCGATGCGCAGTACGCGATCAGCAAGCTGGTCTCAGTGACGCCTGCCAACCAGGCCCTGGGCCTGCCCACCATCCAGGGTCTGGTGCTGGCCAGCGATGCCCTGAGCGGCAGCCCGCTGGCCCTGCTGCATGGCGGCACGGTGACGGCGCGCCGCACCGCCGCGGTGAGCCTCGTGGGCATAGCCCGCCTGCTGGGCCGCGCGCCGCAAGACCTGACCCTGGTGGGCACGGGCGGCCAGGCATGGTCGCATGCGCTGGCGCTGCTGGAGGTCTGGCCGGCGCTGCGCCTGCGCGTCAAGGGGCGCAGCTCGGCACAGGCCTTTGTGCAGCGCCTGGCCGAAGCGGGCCTGCGTGCCGAGGTCTGGCAGGAGGGCGATGGCTATGGCGATTGCGCGCTCGCCGCCACCACCTCGCTGAGCGCGGTGCTGCCCGAGGACATGGCGCCCGAGACCCTGATCGTCGGCATCGGCAGCTTCCGCCCCGACATGGCCGAGCTGCCCGCCACCCAGGTGCGGGCGCGCCAGGTGTTTGTGGACGATCCCGAGGGTGCCCGGCACGAGGCCGGCGACCTGCTGCAGGCGGGGGTGGACTGGTCGCGCGTGCACGGCCTGGCCGAGCTGCTGGCGGGCGTGGTGAAGGCCAAGGGGCCCTTGCTCTACAAGACCGTGGGCCAGGCCGCCTGGGACATGGCGGCGGTGCGCTGCGCGCTCGGCTGAGGTCTGATTGCAGGGCGTTAGGGTAGGGGCATGCGGCCGCTGTAGCCCGTCATCTCCAGATAGCCCAGGCCCAGTTCGCGGCCCTGGGCATTGGCCAGGCGCGCCGCGCCCTCCCAGTACAGCATGCCGGTGCTGCGGCGCGCGTCCACCTCCTGGGCGTCGAACAGCGCCGTTAGCGTCAACAGGCCCAGCGGCGTCTGCAGGGTCCAGTCCACCGGGTACTCGGCCTGCGAGACCGCGCTGCGCCAGCGCCGCCCGGGTTGGAAGACGATGTCCGCGGCGGGCAGCTCGGTCTGGCTGCCATCGGGCTTGCGCCAGCTGCCGCCGGCCCAGAGCCGGCTGCCGTCGGCGCGGCGCAGCTGGAACAGGGTCAGCGCACCGCCGTCGTGCAAATTGATGCCCAGCCAGTCCCAGCCCACCGCGGCGTCCGTCGTGCCGCTGCCCAGCAGGGCATCGCTCCACTCATGGTCCAGCCAGGCGCGGCCGCGCACCCGCAGCGTGCGGCCGTCGAGCTTCAAGAGGCCCCGGGCCTGCAGCTGCGGCTCGCTGATGTAGTGGCTGAACTGCGCGGCGCCCGGGCCCTTGCGCGAGAGGCCCGCCTCGCCCTGCAGCAGCGGCGGCCGGCTGGCGGCCAGCTGCAGGTCCAGCGCAAAGCCGGCCTGCGGGCTGTCCAGCCGAGCGACATAACGAGAAATATCCGTACCCGACACCTGATCACGGCGCAGCTGCCAGGGCCCCAGGCGCAGCGCGGTGTCGGCCTCGGCGGCGCTGGCATGCGCGAATGGACCCTGGCGCGCCAGGCGCTGGTCGTGGCGCAGCCGCCTCGGCCCCAGTTCGCTCAGGGCCGCATGGGCCAGCAGCAGCTGGCGCGGTGCGAAGCTGCCGGTCTGGTTTTGCGCCTCGGCACGCCGCACGCGGAAGAAGGTGAGCTGGAAGCCGTGGCTGGGTGGGCCGCCACCCTCGGCGCCCTCGACACTCAGAAGGCCGGTGAGGTACCACCATTCCACCGCGCTCTGCGGGTGGGCGCCATGGTCGCGTGGAAACTGCAGTGGCACGGCCCAGCTGGGGCGGGCAAGCAGGCTGGCCATCGCCAGCAACAGGCCGCGTCGCCTCATCGCCATCATCACCAGTAGATCTGAATACTACTAACGATAGATAGTAGGTAAGCCAGTGATTTCATTGAATTTCCTTCAACTAACGGTTTCCGGGAGGACTGCGACGTGGCGACTACAGGGAACTGTCTTAGTGCCAAGTGTGAAGGGTTAGCATCCTTGCCAAACGACCTTCGTAGTCGACTGTGGGAGGAACTGTGCTTCAGATTCCCACCGGCATTTTCAGCCCGGGAGCGCGCTGACGCGCGACAGCGTGGATAGGAAGTTCCAGCTGACATCTTGAAGTGCGGTTGAACGCCGTCGTTGAGTGACAGCTCTCGGGCGCCGAAGCTGAGTAGTCGAAGGACCGGAGCGGGTCGATTGCGCGAGGTCGCGAAGCCTTGAACCAGCCGTTCGGGTGCCAGGTGACGCGGAACTGGCGATAAGCGTTGCCCCACAAGCCCCTTCGCATCGCACGAGGGCCGCAACTCATGGTCTCACATGTCAGCGGCGCGACGGTGGAAGCGCCTTTCGGCTCGCGAGCACAATCGCGGGCGCTCCTTTTGCCGTTACGCCAGGACGTTCGGTCAGCGTGTTGCTATCCGAATCGAACACCCATTGCGTCAGCCTACGCTTAGGCTCGTCGTCGATTGGAATTGCCGGTGTCGACGGCACCAGGCGAGACATCAGCAGGTAGCCGTCTATCGACCGAGCCTTGCTGAACTTGGCCTCGGCTTCAGCGCGTATGCGCGCACTGTCTGGCGCGTCGGACTCAACCGCGAACTTGGCGTAGTAGGCAATCGCAAGGGCGGCGAGATCTGGGCGTGACACCTTTTCAAAGTTTTGCTCGGCCTCCCGGTATAGCGCCTCCGCTTTCGCGAAATCACCGCGCTTCAGGGCAATTAGCCCTTCAGTCGCCTTCAGGTACGGGGCCAGCTTCGCATCTTTTATTCGATTGATCGCAACCTCCGCATGCTGAATGTCGCCCACGGCTGCCTTTGCGAAGGCCAAGTTGGCGATCAACCCTTCATCGCTAGGGTCGGCAATCAGACCACGGCGCACCCAACCGAGGGACTTCTCGTATTCCGACTGAAGTGAATAGAGGGTGGTTAGAAACTGAATCGGCCGGCTCGAGAAGGGTTCCTCCGCGTGCCACTGCAGCGCGTGACGCTCAGCGCCGGCTTCGTCCCTGTTTTGCCAAGCCTGCAACAACTGCGCTTCCGATGAGCGCTTCACGGCTTTCGTCACAGTGGGTTCGTCGAGCTCGAAACCCATCCGAGCGCCATCCATTACTGCCTGCGCGATGATGTTGTCGGTAGGGTGCAGCAGCGCCTTGCGAAGAAGTTGCCTGGCCTCCTTGAAGCGCCCGGCCATCATCTCAGAGTTCGCCAGCGCACCGGCTACCTCGGCAAGGTGCCGGGGTAGCGCCTGTGCTTCTTTGATCAAGCGCAGGCCCTGCTGGGCCATGGAGGAGTGCACCCCGGCGGCGTCAGCCAGGGCGATCTCGCTGGCCATGAGCCATGGGTCCTTCTTCGTGCCAGGATGTCGAGTGATGATCTGATGGGCTCTGTCGAACATCCCCAAATGCACGTAGAACCGGGCAGCCGTTCGCAGCACGATGCGACCGTTTGGCGCGAGACCCATTGCGGTTTTGAGGAGCCGTTCGGCGGCGTCTACCTTGCCCGCGGCCAGTTGCAGCTGTGCAAGGTCAAGCAACGCAAGCAGGTTTTCTGGTGCTACCAGCAGTTCGCGGCGAAGTTGGGCTACACGGCTTTGAAATACAAGCCGACCTTCGGCCGTTGATTCATCGGTGTGCACCGCATCGTCGACCACCCCGCGGAACAGCTCCTTCTGCACCGGTGAAACCGCGAAGCTGCGTGCCTGGGCCTCCCTCACCAGATCAGCGATCTTGGGGTGCAGATCTGCATCAGCGGCAAACGCGATCACATCGCCTAGATGTCCTGCAGTCGGGTTGGCTCGCCAGGCGGCGACCGACTCGTCAAAAAGCTGGTGGTCGAAACGGAGAGGGGCGGACGGCTGGTTCAGCGTCGAAGCGACCTCGCTAGTCTCCAGCGTTTGGGACGTGGGGCGCCAGCGTGGTATCAGCCGCCTGCGAGGGAGGGAAGACTTCACGGCGTTGCTTTGACTCGTTCGATGATGCCGGCCTGGTTGGCCAGCTGCCTGAATCTGGGAACGAAACGGTCCAGACCAACTGCCTTGCCCGCTTGAACACGCGCACGTCGGTCGCCACGCTTGAGTGGGTCAGGATCAATCAATTCCTTGAGGATGGCAACCAGCGAATCCTGCAACGCCGGGGGCACCTTGGGCACCAGCACGTCGGAGATGATGTTCAGCTGCAGCGAGCGAAGCACCAGGATCAGCGGTTCGGTGTAGCCGCCCGACCAGGCGCCAGGTTTCATTACCGGCGTTAAGCGGCTCCACAGTAGGGGCTGCAGAGGCGTGCCAGCGAGCAAGAAGAACACAAGGCTGCCGAGCATATAAGCGTCGGAGGACTCGCGCGCGTCTGTCCACTGCGTTGGTACCAGGCCATACCAGCGTTCTGGCGGAGCGTACTGCCCATCTCCAGGCCACGGCAGCCCGTCATAGGGCCCCGCTCTGTCCTTGCGAACAACCCGCCCGAGGTCGCCGACCTTGAAGAGTGCGTTCTTTGGCACCGACATGTCGGTCATCGAAATAACGTTCGACGGCTTGACGTCCTGGTGAGCGACGCCGTGACGATGCAACTGGCTCATGCCCAGCGCCACGTCGGCCAAGATTGAGAACACGGTGCCGCAGGAAAAAGCACCAACGTGCGACAGCTGCTTCCTTAGGTCCCCGGCGCCGACTTCCATGATCAGGCAATACACCTGGTTCAACGGATTCTTGGCAGGGTCGAGGTTGACGTACTCGTGTGAAAACAGCCGGATCAAGCGTGAAAGGTTCTTTGCCTCGCACAGCTCCATCGCTTCGCGCTCGAATGTGGCCAGCGACGTCAGTGAGGCCAATTCAGCGATCGGATCTGGCGCATTCAGCGCTTTGACGAAGTCAATCGCCTTGACGAAGGCCTTGCGTCCATCACGCTCTGCGACATAGCCCACACAGAAGTTCGATCCTGAGCCGCCGGGGGATTTGGAGAGTTGCTGAACCAGCGTCCAGCCGCTCGGGAGCGTCTGCCCGGTGAGCGTCATGGCAGGGCTCGGCGGCACTACTGGCACAGCTATTGCGGCAGCTGGTAAGGCTGATGAGCTTGGAACTGACATCTTCTCCTCCTGAGCTGGTTTGGACCCGCAGCCGTGTGTCCGGCCTCGGTCCTGTTGTTCGTCTGCGAGTCTACCTCTGGCGTTCCGCCACCCCACACCAGACGCTGAAGCGATAGAGCCACCAAGTCTGCAGATGACGGCTTCGTTTCCCAATCCATGAACCCGGCAACCTACCAGCCGAGGACGACGGCGATCGCTGCAGTGGCGATCCGCGTTGTGCTGGTGCTGGAGCGAGAGCTTCCCGCCGGCTATCGAGCACTAGCTGCTCAGTTGGGGGTGGCCGTCATTGAGGATGTGTATCCTCGAAACGTCCAATGAGAATGCTCTAGGTTTTCGTCCGCTGCGGTATCGCGTGGATATTGGAGGTTGCTATTGCGCGAAGGGTTGCCAGCTCGGTGCGCAGTGTTTCGTTGATCGACGCGATCTTCGTAAGGTCCGCCAGCGCAGCATCGAGATCTTTGCGAAGTTCCCGCATGCGCTTCTTGGCCTCAGCAAGCTCCTTGGCCATGCCGTCGCGTTGTTGCCGAAACTTGCGCCCCACCAATGCGCGGATCTCTTCGGCGATGTCGGGGTAAGTGTTGTGGATGAGACCGGCGCTGACGCCGGCCTCAGCAGCGACCGCCGAGATGCTGAGCTTCAAGCCCTTGTTCTTGACGCGCAGCATGGCCAAATGCAACTCCTCGCGGGTCTTCTCGCGGCTGCGGGTGCGGGGCAACGAGGCTTTCTGGCCATCGTCGGCGGCGGGAGCAGCTTTAGTACGGCTCATGCGCCCTCCAGTGCTGCCGCGTACGCCTGGCCTTGCCCATTCGTCGGCACCGGTACGCCGAGGTCCTGCAGCACCTGCGTCGAGCGCTTGACCGCCCGCCGTGCCTTGTCTGTCACCGCGGGTCCGCAGTCGGTGATCGCAGCAAGGCGCAGGTTGTCCAGATGGATCATCTGCCAGGCCGGCGCCTGTTCCTTGTCGATGATGGCCTGCGAGCAGCCGCCGCACATCGACGGGTCGTAGACACCCTGGCCGTGGCAGCCGCGGGTGCCGCTGATGCACCACGCATGCCCGGTGCTGCGCAGTTCGACAGCCTCGGCCGTCTGCCGCAGAAGCTGCTCCAAGTCTCGTGCGGCCTTGGCCCGTGTCTGCATGATCTTCTTGCCAGCGCCGCCGCTGAGCGGTGCGTCTGACTGCGCCCACCCCTCCAGCAGGCCCAGGCGCGCCTCGAACATCTCCTCCTCGAACTCGCGGTACAGCGCATGGTCCTGGTACGGATTCGCGGCGTAGAGCTGAGTCCACGACATCGACGCGTGCTTGAGCTGCCACTTGAGGAAGATGAGGCCCATGCGACCGAGGCGCGAGTTCGCCACGTTGTAGGCGAAGGTGCGGCGGCACTGGTGGTTGCCGAGGACCCAGCTCGTTCCGGCAGCCTTGGCCAACTTTCTCATCTGCAAGGCGCACGAACCGCCGCTCAACACCTCGACCCGCGACCCTGTGCCCAGGTGGTCCGATGCGAACGTGCCCACGCCCAGCAACAGGTATTTGCCGATGACGCCTACATGGTTGAGGCGTTGGACGGCTTCCGGCACCGACATGCCGTTGGCCAGGTGGCCGGCCGCATCGACCCCCGCAGCTAACAGGCTTTCGAGCCACTTGGCCTCGTCGGCCAGCCTGGCCTGCAGCGGCTGCGCGTAGCGCTGTAGGACTTCGACTGCGCGGATGGCCTCATGCGGCACCAGGAAGTCGACCTCGGTGCCACCCGTGGTCTTGATCTCGCGCGTACGCACCCAGTGGTAGGTCACGCCGTTGCGGACCTCGGTGCGCCAGCAATCCGATGTGACGCCAGTGCTCTCCGAATTGCGCATACCCGAGGTTATCTGCAGCAAGTACAGCGCCGCATTGCGAATCGTCGTGAGTGCTAGCTTGGAAGGTCCGATCTCCCCAGCATCGCGGGATCGGAACACGATCTCGGCCTCGTCGAGACGCGCCTCGCAGTAGGCGAAGAGCGTGCGCTGCACCGAGCGCGGTATGACGGGCGTCTTGCTAGTGCGTCCGGCGGGAGCGCCGTAGTCCTCGTTGGCCCCGCAGGCATCGTGGACATTGCGGCCAGCCCAGGGGTGCTCCTGCAGCGGATGCAGGACGTCCGTATGGAACGACCAGACGAGATTGACGATCTGTAGGCGTAAATGGACCGTCTGAGGTTTGAGCTTGCGTCGCAGGTCCGCGATGTGGTCGGACAGGTGCAGCGCCCGCACCTGGCTGAAGTTGGAGATTCCCAACTGCGTGAGATGTCGCAGTGTCGACGCTGCTTTGTGGCCCACTTCCCTCACCCAACTGCCCGACCACTTCCGTCCATGTGGCCCGCGCCGCAGCGCACAGTAGAGCGCGGCCTTAGCGTCGTCGACGAGCGCCTTGGGCACGTCGTCGGGCCAGTCGATCTTGAGGTCAGCGGCCTTGCGGTTCTTCGCCTCGACCTCAGATGCCAGATTCCAGACACCGTCCCCGAATCGGCTGACGACGTGCTCGCGCCCATCGGCGTCGGCAACAGCCGTCACCACCACGACGTCCCGCTCGGCGGGTGTCATCCCCATTAGGCTGATCGGCTGTGCCGCCTGCAGCTCAAACGCCCGCAGTGCTCTCGGAGTAGGCAGGTCGACGACCGCTGTCGAAGGGGCAACTGAAGGGTCTGCAAGCGCGCGGGAGGCCTCGGCAAGGAACAGGGCTGCCTCTCGCCCTCTGGTGACGCGCTGCGGGCTGCTGGGGCCCTTCGCGGGCATGCCCTCTTTTGGCGTGGTTCTACGTGCCATCACGGTATCCCGTCCCGGTATCGTGTTGCGATGTGTCTGCGCCCGGCTCCGGCGCTCCGGCTCGGCTGCGTGCGCGGCGGCTCATGGCCATCTGGTGCTGCCAGAACGGGTGCAGGCCGGCAGCTGTCCTGGCGCGGGCCTCGGCGACCCGAGTCCTGGCGAACTGCCGCTGCGTGAAGTCGTCGACGTACGGGATGGCCACCCGGTAGCGGTCGCGCAGATCTTCCAGCATTTCGTCTGCCCTGCGTTCCGCGCCCAGCGTCTCGTCGAGGTAGTCGAGTTCGGCCCGTGCGAAGGCCTGAAAGCTGAACAGGCGCCAAAGTCCTTCGACCGTGCCGACGACGGTGAAGCTGGAGCAGAACAGGCACATCACGTACCGGTCGCAGTGGTTGTAGCCGTCGTGCGGCGCATGCTCGCCGTGCAGCGAGTCCTGGCAGGCAGAGACGGGCGTCGGCACCGGCATCTCGATTGTCGCCTCGCCTTGCGTGACCTTGAGGGAGTGCACCTGCACGGGGCGGATCTCTACGGCTGCGCGTGGTGCAGGGGCGGACCGCATCAGCGCAGGGTAGTCACCGTTCATGAAGCCCGCGGCTTCGGCCTTGCGGGCGTCGTTCATCGATGGGTAATGGGTTCCCGCCACTCGAGGCGTGTTACCCATCAGGTTGGCTGTGATCGCCATGTCGCCGTCGGCCGCGCGCAGCGCGCGGTCGAAGCGGCTCTTGCGTAGGCGGCTGAGGTTGACCCGCAGTGGCTTGCCGTCGTCGCCGAGCAGGTTATGACGCTCAACCACGCTGTTGATAGCGATTTGAAGCGTGCCTCCTTTGAGGCAGGTAATCCCGCCTTTGGCAGTTGTTCCAGATCTGGCATCGGATCGGTACAGCCAGATGCGCTGCCTCAAGGCCGGGGGCGCCTCTTGGACCAGATCGCGGGTGCTGGCGATGGCTTGCTGCAGCACCGCGCCCTCCGACAGGTCGAAGACCAGGTCTTGTTCGTCTTGTTCTTTCGCATGGCCCTCGGGTGATTGCTCCCCCTTGCGCTGCTTCGCGGCTCGACCGATGCTCCCCCGGATCTTCTTGTTCCGATGCTTGGCCGTGCGCATGCAGATCGTGCCCGGCAGGAACCCGGGGGATAGCGCGTCGCGGCGCATTTCGAGCAACGGGGTCGGGTTGAGGCCCTGGCGGTGCGCCACGACCATCAGCCTGATCCCTTGAACGGCGCGCTGGGTCAATGTCAGGCGGCCATGGTGGATGTCGACCAGGTCCGCCTTGATTGCCTTGGCCAGACGCTCTTGCTCGGCATCGCTGAGGCTGGTCTGGCGGCCCTCGCCGTCGCGCCACGGCACGGCGCCGCGCTGGAAGAAGCGCGACGCCTGCCCCGGGATCAAGCCCTGGGCGAACATCTCGACGAGGACGGCCTTGACCGCCTTGTAGGCACCTCGCGTCGAGCTGGCGCGCCAACTTTCGACCTGTGCCCGCTTCTTCAACCAACCGACGAAGTGCTGGACGTGCAGCGGCGAGAAGCTGGAAGGGCTGGTCGCACGCGGTGCCGCAGAGGCTTGTTCGCCACCGGCCAGGTACTCGAACAGGTACCTCAGGTTTACGTAGTAGGTGGTGACACTCGCTGTCGAGCGCGACCCCGAGAGCAGCAAAGTCTTCAGGCAGAACGCCGCCGCGCACACCCAGGGGTCGATGCCACAATGGAGCCAGTCGCGCAGATCCAGAACCTTGGTGGTCGTCGGGAACCGGGCCTCTGAACCCAGCAGCTCGGCCATGTCGATGTAGGCGTCATCGGCGCTGAGGGTCGGCGCCTTCGGCGGGGTCGCCGTAGCGGCAGCTGGCGCGGCGCGGTCCTCGCTGGCTTCGTAATTCTTCTTGCGGGGCATCTCGTCGTCAGCGCTGCTGCGGTTCAATGGAACGGTGCGGCGGTGAAGCGGCGAGGGCGTCGCTTACCCCGTAGAGCTGATCGAACTCATCCAACATGGCAAGCGCCTCCGCTCCGAGCAGCCGCTCGATCTGCTGCAGATAGACCATCGTGGTCTGGACACTCGCATGCCCAAGACGGTCTCGCACGTACATCAGCGGCTCGAGCTTGATGTCGGGCCGGCTGCGCAGCAACAGCAGGGTGTGGATCGCGTAGCTGTGCCGCAGCATCAGCGGCCGCGCACGGAAGCCGACCCGGTCGCTCAGGCGCGAGAACGCGGTGACCGCCGAGTCCTTTCCGTACCCTTGTCCGTGCGTCGTGAGGATCAGTTCCCTGCGCTCCACATTACCCGCCAACCCGTTGCGCTCGTAGCTCGAGTAGGCGTACATGTCCTCCATCAAGCTGTAGGGCACATGAACCACGCGAGGCTTATCGAACTTGATCTCCATGTCGCGCGGGTCAAGGCGCACCTCGATGAAGGTGCCTGGTTTCAGCGACTTGCGGGTCGATGGATCGAAGACGTACGACACGGGGAAGGTCCGCGCCTCGACTGAACGAAGCCCAACCCGCGCCATCAGGTCGAACAGCAGCCGCTGCGACACTGAGCGAATCTCGACCCGGGCGATCTTGAGTTGATCGGCGGTGAGGAACGCCGGCTCCTTATCCCACTCGTCCAGCAATATGTCCGGTCGAACCACCGTCCTGCTGCCCCCGGTTACATGCGCGAGGTCGTGCTCGACGCCATTCACAGTGACGTCCGATTGGGTAAAGGGCAGGCGCTCGATGCGTCCGCGTCCGTGCGCCCAGCGGTACATCGCAGCGACCAGTTCCAGCCTGTCGTTCACCGTTGACGGGTCCAGCTTGAGGTCCTGCACCTGCCAGTCGCGATACACCCGAACGACGCTCTGACCCACTGCCGCAAACGGCTGGTTCCAGGCGAGGCCGTTGGCGTCGAGGAAGCAGGCAAAGTCCCAGAGCCGGCGCCCGTAGGCCTCCCAGGTCTTGATGTCCAGCGCCTTGCCGCTGTCGAGCAGTCGGTGCAGCAGGTAGTCGTGGAACGGCTGCGCGCATTCCATCGACCTGCCGAGAAGCAGCGGGAAGCCAGGCCGCGGGCGCCCCCCGTACACGAAGTCCTCCGTGGCGCGCACGAACCTCACGCGCCGGCCTCGCACAGCATCTTCACAGCCTGCTTGAACGGGACTCGCCACAGGTGCATGACGAGGTCCACGGCGCCGCCGCCCCCCTTGCCAGCCCGCGTGTCGTAGAAGCGGGGGCCGTCGACCAAGATTTCGCAGTCGGCCCCACCAGCGCTGACGTGGACGCGCTGGGTACCTGTGGCCCGTACCGGAGAAAAGTCTCGGTCGACCTTTGCGTGATCGGCCATGAGGCTCAGCACATCGAGCGCCGAGAGGCTGCGGAGCCGTTCCAGCTCCGAGTTATCCACAGACCGCATCGCCCGCATCCCTTCCCCCCGAACCCCCATCCGCTACTCGTCTCTACGAGACTGGATGAGAATACAGTATGTATTGTCTGTCAACAACTTGCTAACTAACGAAAGAAAGTATTCCTACCAGTCCTCCTTGACCGATTGCAGCGCGTCCGGCCCGGCCGCCGCGCGCGCCGCCCACCAGGCCGTCAGGCCGCTGGCCAGCAGCACCGCGAGCAGCAGCAGGCCCAGGCGCGCCAGCGGCACATGCATGTCCATGCTCCAGTGAAAGCTCTGCGGGTTCAGCACCCACACCAGCACCGCGCTGATGGCCAGGCCCAGCAGCAGACCGGCAATGGCGCCGGCCGCACCGAACAGCAGGGCCTCGGCCACCACCATGCGCCGCAGCGCATGGCGCTCGAAGCCCAGGTGCAGCAGCAGGCCGAACTCGCGCCGCCGCGCCAGCACCTGGGCCGAGAGGCTGGCGGCCACGCCGAACAGGCCCACGCCCAGGGCGACGGCCTGCAGCCAATAGGTGACGGCAAAGCTGCGGTCGAACAGCTGCAGCGAGAAGCGGCGCAGCTCGCCGGCCGCCGCCAGTTCGATGTCCTCGGGCCGCTCGGCCAGGCCTCGTATGCGCTGCTGCAGCGCCTGCATGTCGTCGGCGCCGGGCGGCAGATGCAGCATCAGGTCGGTGGCCGCGGTATCGCCGCTCCAGCGCTGGTAGTCGGCCAGGGCGATCAAGAGGGCCGGGCTCTGGCGGCTGTAGTCGCGCCAGATGCCGCGCACCTGCACCGCCAGCGCGGCTTGGCCGGCCAGCTCCAGCGCCAGCCGGTCGCCCGGGCGCAGCCGCAGCTGGTCGTGCATCGCCTCGTTCACATAGATCACGGGCAACTTGCTGCGCGGCGCCAGCGCGCCGGTGAGCGGCAGCCGGCTTTCATCCGGCAGCTCGCGCGCCAGCATCAGCACCGGCTGGCCGGCCACGCTGAGCTCGCGCGTGCGCTGCACGGCGATGCGCTCGGCCAGGCCGCTGGCGCGCAGGCGCTGCACAAAGGCCGGCGGCAGCGGCAGCCCCTCCTGGCGCGCCGCCCTCAGGCCGTTGCGCACGAACAGATCGGCCGGCAGCATGTCGCGCAGCCAGTCGTCCAGCGAGGCGCGAAAGCTGCCCACCATCACCAGCATGGCCACCGACAGGCTCAGCGCCACCAGCACGCCGGCCAGCATGCGCGTGGCCTCGCCCGCCTGGTCGTGCGCGCGTTCGCGTATCAGCAGGGCCAGCGCGCTGCGCCGGCGCGGCAGCAGGCGGCGCAGGCCGTCCACCAGCGCCGGCACCGCCGCCAGGCCGCCGAACAGCAGGCATAACATGGCGGCGTAGGCGCCCAGCGCCAGGCCATGCAGCGGCGGCGCGAGGCTCAGCAGCCCGCCCAGCAGGAGCAGGCCCGGGCCCAGCCAGCGCGGCAGCCGCGGATGGGCTTCATCGGCCCCCAGGCCCTTCAGCACCTGGGCGGCCGGCAGCCGGCGCAGCCCCCAGACGGGCAGGGCGGCGGCGGCCAGGCTCACCACGAGGCCCAGGCCGCCCAGCGCCAGCAAGGGCAACAACGGCAGCTGCAGCTGGGGCGTGGCCCCGCCCAACATGCCACCGAGCATGCCGGCGCCCAGATCGCCGCCCAGCAGGCGCAGGCCCAGCGCCGCCAGCCCTATGCCCAGGGCCAGGCCCAGCAGGCTGCCCAGCAGCCCCAGCAGCAGGGCCTCGCCGAGCACCAGGCCGGCGCGCGCGCGCGCGCTCATGCCCAGCACCCCCAGCAAGGCCAGCTGGGGCAGGCGCTGCGCCACCGAAAGGGTGTGCACCGCGAACACCAGAAAGCCGCCCACGAACAGCGCCATCAGTGAGAGCACGCCCAGGTTGACGCGGTAGGCCTGGCTCAGCTGGGCCGCCTGGCCAAGGCCGGATTCTGCCGCCACGGCCGTGCGTGCGCGCACTTGCGGCGGCAGGGCCAGGCCGGCGGCGACGCGCTGCGGGTCCAGCCCCGGCAGCAGGCGCAGCGCGATGCGGTCCAGCTCGCCCGGCCGGCCCAGCAGGGCCTGGGCCACGGCGATGTCCAGCACCGCCAGCGGTGCACCGGCGCTGGCGCTGCGGCCGGCCAGGCGCAGCGTGACGCTGCGCGCCTGACCCTGGACCTGCAGGCGCAGGCTTAGCTCGGCCGGCGGATTGGGGCCCAGGCGCTGCAGCGCCGCGGGATTCAGGAACAGCTGACCGTCGGCCAGCAGGTCGGGCGGACGGCCGCCGTCGAACACCGGCAGCAGCTCGGGCTGCAGCTGGGCCAGCTGCAGCATGTCCACGCCCAGCAGGCGCAGGCTGAAGGGCTGGCCCCGGGCATCCAGCAGCTGGGCGCGGCCCTCCAGCATCGGGCCGAGCGCCAGGATGTCCTCGCGCTCGGCCAGGCGCGCGAACAAGGCCTCGTCGAGCGCGCCGGTGGCGGCCGTCAGTTCCAGATCGGCCTGGCCGCTGAGCGCGCGCGCCGCGGCGTCGAATTCACGCAGGCCGGCGCTGTTGATCAGCTGCACCGCGGTGGCCAGCGCCACGCCCAGCGCGATCGCCAACAGGGCCAGGGTCTGGCGCCCCCATTGCTGGCGCAGCGCGGGCCAGGAGAGCTGCCGGAACCAGAGAGCCAGCGAGGTGAGTGGCATCTGCATTCAATCCAGCTGTATGCAGCGGTCGGCGTGCGCCGCGGCGCGCTCCGAATGCGTCACCAGCAGGCAGGCCGAACCCTGCTCGCGCACCTGGGCCAGCAGCAGCTGCAGCACCTGCTCGGCATGGCGCGGGTCGAGGTTGCCGGTGGGCTCGTCGGCCAGCACCAGGGCCGGCCGGTGCACCAGGGCGCGCGCGATCGCGACGCGCTGCAGCTGGCCGCCGGAAAGCTGGCGCGGCATGCGCGCGGCGAGCTCGCCCAGGCCCACCGCCTCCAGCATCTGCTGCACGCGCGCCGCATCGGGCCGGCGCTGCAGCAGCAGGGGCAGGCCCACGTTGTCGGCCACGCTCAGATGCGGCAGCACATGGAAGGCCTGGAACACGAAGCCCAGGCGCTCGCGCCGCAGCAGCGCCAGCTCGGCCTCGCTCATCAGGGTCAAGTCTTGCCCTTGCAGCAGCACCTGGCCGGCATCGGGCTTGTCCAGGCCGGCCAGGCAGTTCAAGAGGGTGGACTTGCCGCTGCCCGACTCGCCCAGCAGGGCCACCAGTTCGCCGGCCTGCAGCGTCAGGCTGATGTCGGCGAAGACGCGCGTCTCGCCGTAGGACTTGGCGAGGCCTTTGGCTTCAAGCAGGGCCATGGGCGAGCAATTTTTGCAAAGCCACCAGTACTCGCCACTCGAGTTGCGGCGCATCGGCGGCGATCACCTGGCGCTGCGGCATCGAGCGCAGCCAGGTCAGCTGGCGCTTGGCGAGCTGGCGGGTGGCGGCGCTGCCCTGTTCGGCGAGCTGGCTGAAGTCGTTGGCGTCCAAGGCCTCCCAGGTCTGGCGGTAGCCGACGCAGCGCATCGAGGGCAGATCGAGGCTCAGATCGCCGCGCGCGCGCAGGCGGCGCACCTCGTCGACCAGGCCGGCCTCCAGCATCTGCGCGAAACGCTGGTCCAGCCGACGGTGCAGCCAGGCGCGGTCCTGCGGTTCCAGCGAGATCAGCGGCCAGTCGACGCCGCTGCTGCGTTCCTGCTCGGCATAGAGCTGGGACATCGGCGTGCCGCTCAGCTGCCAGACCTCCAGCGCGCGCTGGATGCGCTGCGCATCGTTGGGCGCGAGGCGCGCGGCGGTGATCGGGTCGACCCTCGCCAGCTCGGCATGCATCGCCGGCCAGCCCTGCTCGGCGGCCTGCGCGTCCAGGCGCGCGCGCAGTGCCGCGTCGGCCTGGGGCAGGTTGGAGAGCCCGTCGAACAGGGCCTTGAAGTACAGCATGGTGCCGCCCACCAGCAGGGGCAGCTTGCCGCGCGCCAGGATCTCGGCGGCCAGGGCCTTGGCACTGCGCGCGAACTCGGCGGCCGAATAGGACTGGGTCGGCTCGATGATGTCGATCAGGTGGTGCGGCACCGCCGCCAGCTCGGCCGGCGTGGGCTTGGCCGTGCCGATGTCCATGCCGCGGTAGACCAGGGCCGAATCGACGCTGATGATCTCGATGGGCAGGTATTCGGCGGCCTTCAGCGCGCAGGCGGTCTTGCCGCTGCCGGTGGGGCCGGCCAGGCAGATCGGGCGGAACACGAATTCTTGTTGCAGCGACATGAGGAAGAAAAGTGGATTGTCAGGCCAGGGCCGCGCTGCGCTGGCGTCGGCCCTCGGCCTGCACCAGGGTCCAGGCGCACAGCGCGGTGGCCAGGCCCAGGCCCATCATGGTCAGCGCCAGCGGGCGCACCGTGCCGTCCAGGCTGCGGCTCAGCCAGGCGCTCACGGCGAAGGCGCCCAGCGCGATCGCAAAGCCCGAGAGCGCCGCGGCGGCACCGGCCTGGCGGGGGAAGGGGCCCACCGCGCCGGCCTGGCCGCAGGGTTGCAGCACGCCATGGCCCAGCATGATGAAGCCATGCGGCAGCATCAGGGCCAGCACCGAGGGCGGCCACAGCCAGGCGGCCGCGCCCATGCCCAGCGCACCCAGGGCGGTGAAGCTGGCGCCGCGCCGTACCGTCTGCGGCAGGCTGCAATGCGCCAGCCAGCGCCGGCACAGCCAGGTGCCCGCCACATAAATGGCCGCGCCCAGGCTCACCAGGGCGCCGTAATGCATGCGGGAGAGGCCCAGCACCTCGATGAAGACAAAGGAGGAGCCGGCCAGAAAGGCGTAGAGCGTGGCGTAGGCCAGGGTGGTGAGCAGGGCGTAGGCGCGAAAGCCCGGGTGCGCCAGCACCAGCGCCCAGTTCGCCAGCCATTGGCGCGGATGCAAGGCCTGGCGCTGCCGGGGCGGCAGGCTCTCGGGGATCTGCCAGGCGATCAGCGCCAGCGCGCCAGCGGCGAAGAGGCCGGTGGCCAGCAGGGCGGCGCGCCAGCCCAGGTAGAGCGCCAGGGCGCCGCCCAGGGTGGGGCTCAGCATCGCGATCAGGCCCAGGCCGCTGAGGGCGCGCGCCATCACGCGCGCACCCTCGCGCGGTTCAACAAACCAGTCGCGCAGCATCGCGCGGCCGCCCACCACCGCGGCCGCCAGGCCCAGCCCTTGTGCGACCCGGCAGGCCACCAGCAGCCAGATGTCGGGCGCCAGCGCCGCGGCCAGCGCGGCCAGCACATACAGGGCCAGGCCAGCCAGCAGGATGGGCCGGCGGCCAAAGCGGTCGGACAGCGGCCCGATCAGCAGCTGGCCCAGACCGAAGCTGAGCATCAGCGCCGAGAGCGTCAGCTGCACCGCGCTCATTGGCGCGGCCAGCTCGCCGCGCAGCGCCGGCAGGGCGGGCAGGTAGAGATCGGTGGTGACGGGTTGCAGGCCCAGCAGCAAGGCCAGCGCCGCCACCTGCATCAGCAGGCGCGGGGAGGCGCCCTTGTCCATTTGCATCAGTCGAAACGCTCCCAGGGCGCCAGAAAGCGCCACTGGCCGGCCGGCAGATGGCCCAGATTGATGCGGCCGATGCGCACGCGCTTCAGGCCCACCACCTTCAGGCCCACCAGCTCGCACATGCGGCGGATCTGGCGCTTGCGGCCCTCGCGCAGCACGAAGCGCAGCTGGTCTTCGTTGGCCCAGCTGACCTTGGCGGGCTTGAGCTGCACGCCGTCCAGTTCCAGGCCGTGGTTGAGCAGAGCCATGCGCTCGTGCGGCATCTGTTCCATGGCACGGCCGGGGCCCACGGGCTCGCCGTTCAGACCGACGAACTCGACCCGCACCAGGTATTCCTTCTCGACATTGGAATCCTCGCCGATCAGCACCTTGGCGACGCGGCCGTCCTGCGTCAGCACCAAGAGGCCGGTGGAATCGATGTCGAGGCGGCCGGCGGGTGCCAGGCCGCGCGTGTGGCCGATGTGGTACTTGATGCCCGAGGCATCGTCCGACCACTGGGTATTGCTGCGCACCAGCACCGAGGCCGGCTCGTAGCCGTCCTCGGCCTGGCCGGAGACATAGCCGATCGGCTTGTGCAAGAGGATGGTGACCTGCTTGGCCTGTTCCTTGTGGGCGCGCTGGTCGACCTCGATCTTGACCTCCGGGCCGACGCGCTGGCCCAGCACGGCCATCTTGCCGTCCACCCGCACCCAACCGGCGGCGATCCATTCGTCCGCCTCGCGGCGCGAGGCCATGCCCAGCTCGCCCATGCGCTTGGACAGGCGCTCGCCCTCGTCCGAGGGCATCCTTTCACGGTGCTCGGCGCGCTGGCGGGGTGCCGGCCGTTGAGGCTCGCCCCAGCCCTCGCGCTGCGGTGGGTAGGACGGGCGCGGGCCGCTGGCGCGGCGCTGATCGCGGCGCGGCTCAGCCGCCGGTCCCTCGGCACGCGGGCCGCGCTGATCACGCTGATCACGCTGATCACGCTGAGGCGGGCCATCCTCACGGCGAAAATTACCGCCGGCGGGGCGGGCATCGCGGCGTGCCTCGCCACGGGGGCCAGGTCTTGCGTCCGAGCGGGGCTCGGGGCGGCCGCGCGGCGCGGCGCTCATTCTTTCCTCGGCGGCACGGCGCTTATCGAATTCCGCCTGGCGCTCCTGACGCTCGGCCTGGGCCTGCTCCAGGGTCTGGCGCGGGCGCGATACGCCCTTGCCGCGCAGCGGCGCACGGCGTTCACCGTCGGGGCTGGGCTTGCTGCTGTTGTTCTTTTTCTTGAGGGTCAGGGTGGCCATGGTGATGCTCGGCTGTTCAAGCCCGTATTGGACCACGCCGTGCCATCAACGGCCGCGCAGAAACAGCGCGTCCAGCTCGCGCATGCTGAGTTGGCGCCAGGTCGGGCGGCCATGGTTGCATTGGTCGGCGCGCTCGGTGCGCTCCATATCGCGCAGCAGGGCATTCATCTCGTCCAGGCTGAGCTGGCGGTTCGCGCGCACCGCGCCGTGGCAGGCCATGGTGGCCAAGATCTCGTGCTGGGCGCGTTCGATGGCATGGCTGGCATCGAACTGGGCCAGCTCGGCCAGCACGCCGCGCACCAGCTCCACCACATCGCCACCGGCCAGCGCGGCGGGGCGGGCGCGCACCGCCAGCACCTTGGCCGAGAGCGGCGCCACATCCAGGCCAAGCCGCATCAGCGTCTGGCCTTGCGCCTCGGCGGTGGCGATCTCGGCCGCGGTGGCGGCAAAGGTGACGGGAATCAGCAGCGGCTGGGACTCGATCGCGGCCTCGCCCAGGCTGGCCGATAGATTGGATTTCAGCCGCTCGTAAACCACGCGCTCATGGGCCGCATGCATGTCCACGATCACCAGGCCCTGGGCGTTCTCGGCCAGCACATAGACGCCCTGGATCTGCGCGATGGCGCGGCCCAGCGGCCAGTCTGCGGTGGGCAGGGTTGCCGGCGCTGGCGCCTCGCTGCGCGGCTGCAGCAGGGGCGGGGGCGCGCTGCCGTACAGCGTGGCCACCTCGGCCAGGCCCAGCGAGGCTTGGGTGTTGCTGCGCCAGCTGGGCGTGCCGCCGGCCAGGCTGCCATTGCCCACATAGCCGGGCGCGGCGCGCTCCTGGGCCGAGGCGGCATTGAACCAGGCGGGCGGGTTGCCCGGGCCGGGCCGGTTGGACTGCAAGCTGCTGGTATGCGCCGCCGAAAGCACGCCGGCGGCATCGGGGGCATGTTCAATGGCTGGCTCATCGGCCGAGCGCGAGATCGCCAGCGCCCCCTGCACCGCATAACGCACGCGCTGGTGGATCTCGCGGCCATCGCGAAAACGCACCTCGATCTTGGTGGGGTGCACGTTCACGTCCACGCGGTCGGGCGCGATCTCGATGAAGAGCACATAGCTGGGCTGGCGGTTGCCATGCAGCACGTCCTCGTAGGCCGAGCGGATGCCATGGGCGATCAGCTTGTCGCGCACATAGCGGCCGTTGACGTAGACGTACTGCATGTCCGAGCGGCTGCGCGCCGCCTCGGGCAGGCCGGCGCGGCCGAACACGCGCAAGGGGCCGGCCTCGGAGAACACCGCGCGGCTGGCCGCGAAGAACTCGTCGCCCAGCACGTCCTGCAGGCGTTGCTCGGCGCTGGCCGCCCGCCACTGTTCCACCAGCTTGCCCTCGTGCCAGATCGCGAAGCCCACATCGGGCCGGGCCAGCGCATGGCGGCGCACCGCCTCCAGGCAATGGGCCAGCTCGGTGGCGTCGGTCTTCAAGAACTTGCGGCGCGCCGGGGTGCTGAAGAAGAGCTCGCGCACCTCCACGCTGGTGCCGCGCGAGCGCGCCGCCGGGCTCAGCTCGCCCGAGCGCGCATCCAGCCGGCTGGCGTGGGGCGCACCCTCGCAACGCGTGGCGATGGCCATCTCGGCCACCGAGGAGATCGCCGCCAGGGCCTCGCCACGGAAGCCCATGGTGGCCACCGATTCCAGCTCTTCCAGGCTGCGGATCTTGCTGGTGGCATGGCGCTTGAGCGCCAGCGGCAGCTCTTCCACCGGAATGCCCAGGCCGTCGTCTTCCACCACGATGGCGCGCACGCCGCCCGCCATCAGCTTCACATTGATCTGGCTGGCGCCCGCGTCCAGCGCGTTGTCCACCAGTTCGCGCACCACCGAGGCCGGGCGCTCCACCACCTCACCGGCGGCAATCTGGCTGATCAGTTCATCGGGGAGTTCGCGGATGGCGCGGCGCGGCGTGCCGGGCGTGGGGGAAGACAGGTCCATGGTGCATTGTATGAAGCGGCCCGGCCCCAGCCCCTGAAGTGGGTACATGGCCGGGGGCGCGGAGGGCTATGCTCGTGCACCTGCACATTCGGGCGCCAGACCATGAAACTGCTGCTCAAGTTCAATCTGATCTTTCTGCTCATATTCGTGCTGGGCCTGGCGGGATCGGCCTTGGTGGCGCGTGGCCTGCTGCAAAAGGCCGCCGCCGCCGAGGTGGCCGAGAGTGCCAAGCTGCTGATGCAGAACGCCAGCGCCGTGAGTGCCTATACGGCCGAGCAGATCAGGCCGCTGCTGGCCGCGCAGATGGCCGATGCGTTTCTGCCGCAGTCGGTGCCGGCCTATTCGGCCGCGGAGGTGCAGGCCACGCTGCAGAAGCACTATCCCGAGTACCGCTTCAAGTCGGCCATGCTCAACCCCACCAATCCGCGCGACCGTGCGGTGGACTGGGAAGAGGATGTGATCGCGCAGTTCAGCCGCAACACCGAGTTGCAGGAGTTGGTGGGCAAGCGCGACACGCCCACCGGCCCCTCGCTCTATGTGGCGCGCCCGATCCGCATCGGCAACCCGGTCTGCCTGGCCTGCCACAGCACGCCCGCGGCCGCCCCGGCCACGCTGGTGGAACGCTACGGCCCCTCGAACGGCTTTGGCTGGAAGATCGGCGACACCTTGGGCGCGCAGCTGGTGTCGGTGCCCATGACGGTGCCGCTGCAGCGCGCGCACGAGGCGCTCAAGGTGGTGATGGGCGCGCTGGCCGGGGTGTTTGTGCTGATCGGCGCGGCGCTCAACTTCATGCTCTGGTTGCTGGTGATACGGCCGGTGCGTCAACTCGCCGAGCTGGCCGATCGGGTCAGCCTGGGTGAGCTGACGGCGCCCGAGTTCGAGACACGCAGCCGGGATGAGGTGGGTGTGCTGGCCCAGTCCTTCGGCCGCATGCGCAAGAGCCTGACCCACGCGATGAAGATGCTGGACGTCTGAGCCGGCGCCGCCATGGACCAGCCCGCCTTCATCGGCAAATACCGCATCTCCGGCGTGCTGGGGCGCGGCGCCATGGGCGTGGTCTACAAGGGCTTCGACCCGCATATCCAGCGCGCGGTGGCCATCAAGACCATCCTGAAAAGCCTGCTGGATGGGGACCAGGGCAGCACCATGGCGGTGGCGCGCTTTCGCAACGAGGCCCAGGCGGTGGGCCGCATCGCCCACCCGGGCGTGGTGGCCATCCATGAGTTCGGCGAGGACGCGGACAGCGCCTACATCGTGATGGAGTTCGTCGAGGGCAGCACGCTGCAGCAGGTGCTGATGGCCACGCCCATGCTGGGCCTGCCGGCGCTGCTGCACATGATGGAGCAGCTGCTCGATGCGCTGGAACATGCGCACCGCCAGGGCGTCTGGCACCGTGACATCAAGCCCTCCAACCTGCTGCTGAGTGTGAGCGGCCAGCTCAAGCTGACCGACTTCGGCATCGCCCGCATCGAGAACCTGGGCCTGACGCGGGTCTCGTCGGTGATCGGTACGCCCGGCTATATGGCGCCCGAGCAGTACCTGGGTGAGGGCGTGGACCAGCGCGCCGACCTGTTCGCCGCCGGCGTGCTGCTGTACCGCTTGCTGGCCGGCGTGCTGCCCTTCAATGGCAACGCCCGGCAGGTCATGTACCAGGTGCTCAACGAGGCCGCGCCGCCGCCCAGCCAGGTGGCGCTGGCGCCGCGCCCGGCGCTCTTCGACGCGGTGGTCGAGCGCGCCATGGCCAAGCGGCCCGAGCAGCGCTTCGGCAGTGCCGCGGAGTTCCGCTCCACGCTGGCGGGCGCGGCCTCGATGCTGGACCCGGAACTGCATGGCGGCACCGAGATCGTTGCCCTCGATCAATGGGCCAAGACCCTGGTGATGGCCGCCACGACGCGCCCAGCCACGGCACCGGCCGGTGCGCCGTCCAGCCAGGGGCATGGCAGCTGGTCCAGCCATTGGGATGGCCCGTCGCTGAGCCGCATCGAGCGCTCGCTGGCCAGCCATGTGGGGCCGATGGCCAGGCTGATGGTGCGCGAGGCCGCGCGCCAATGCCACGACCTGCAGAGCCTGGCCTCGGCGGTGGCGGCCCATATCGCCGATGCCGAGGCGCGCCAGCGCTTCCTGCAGGAGAGCACCGAGGGCAGCCAGCTCGCGCCCATGGGCAGCACCGGCATCGTCGCGCCGCCGCGCGACGCCAGCTTCGCCGCCGCGATGGCCGCCAGCGGCCAGGCCCTGGACGAGGCCCTCAAGAACCATGCCCTGGCGGTGCTGAGCCACGAGCTGGGGCCGATCGCCAGGGTGCTGGTAAAGCGGGCGGCGGCGCGTGCCGGCAGCGCCGAGCAGTTCATCGAGGGGCTGCTGGCCGAATGCCCGGAGCTCGACGCGCGCCAGCTCAGGCAGGCGCTGCTGGCGCCGCGTGCGGCGCCCCCATAATGCGCGCCCATGGAATACCTCGCCCTTGTCATCGACTTCATCATCCACGTCGACCGCTATCTGAACCAGTTCGTGGCCGCCTACGGCAACTGGATCTATGCGCTGCTGTTCCTGATCATCTTCGTGGAGACCGGCCTGGTGGT
>Ga0208398_100097_pt1 | contig 89429 bp, 80 predicted proteins | sample LakWasMe79_HOW10_2_FD_183905 | JGI IMG/M metagenome (GOLD analysis project Ga0208398, IMG submission 183905) | Freshwater sediment methanotrophic microbial communities from Lake Washington under simulated oxygen tension - Sediment Metagenome... | ecosystem: Environmental > Aquatic > Freshwater >...
TTGCCCCAACCTAGACGGAGTCCTCAAGAGCGCAAGCAAGAAGGCGCGAAGTAGGGACTTCCAACGGCAATTTAACCTACATTAGCAGGATTGATGCGCCCAGTAGCAATAAATGTGCACCACAACACTTGGCACCAGCGCGGCATGTCGCGCCATGGGCCTGTGGCGCGGTGCCCCTGGCCGACACCAGGCACGTGCACATCGCGCCGCCTTTGTCGGGCCACCGTCAGCGCCAAGACCAGCACGCCCATGCTCAGCGCTGGCTTTGAGTGAAGCGGAGCAGGCATTGGTGTTGCAAGCCCTATGCAGCGAGCGTTTTGCCGACACCGCCCCAGCAGCGGTGCATGCCACCTTGCTGGGTGAGGGCTGTTACCTGGGTTCGGTGCGCACCATGTACCGCTTGCTCGCTGCCAACGCCAGCAGCACCGAGCGCCGGCGTCAACGCGCGCACCCCGCCTATGCCAAGCCTGAGCTACTGGCCCTCGCGCCCAATCAGGTTTGGTCGTGGGACATCACCAAGCTCAAGGGGCCGGCCAAATGGACTTACTTTCACCTCTATGTCATTCTCGATATCTTCAGCCGCTACGTCGTAGGCTGGCTGATCGCGCCCCGAGAATGCACCGAGTTGGCTCAGCAACTCATTGCTGACACCGTGGCGCGCCACGATGTGATGCCGGGCACGCTCACGCTGCATGCTGACCGAGGTACATCGATGCGCTCCAAACCGGTTGCCAGTTTGTTGGTGGAGTTGGACGTAGCCAAGAGCCACAGCCGCCCCTACACGTCGGACGACAACCCGTACTCGGAGTCACAGTTCAAGACCATGAAATACCGTCCCGATTTCCCGGCGCGCTTTGGCAGCATCGAAGACGCACGCAGCCATTGCCAAACCTTCTTTGCCTGGTACAACGCCGAGCACTGCCACAGCGGCATTGGTCACATGACACCGCACAGCGTGCACTACGGGCTGGCGCAGGCGATGCGAGCTACACGCCAAACAACGCTTGACGCTGCCTTCGTGGCCACGCCCAAGCGCTTCAAGGGCATGCGCCCTTGCCTCAAACCCATGCCAACTGCGGCTTGGATCAACCCTCCGTCAAAGGAAAACCAGGCCGCCAACAAACCACAAACTTGCACAGTAAATTTATGAAGCAAGGTGTAGCAAAGTCATTGACACACTCCCCCGCCGTGCGAACATTGATCTTCGGTCCCCGAGAAGGTCGCCTTGAGTCGAACACGCTGCGCGTTTACTCGTCTAGCCACCAAGATGATTGTGGTGTGTCAAGCCACGGCTTACGTGTGGCAGGTCGTCAACTTCGTCGCCACAGAGTGTGACTATTGAGTTCCAAAATGGGCACGCAGGACCATCTTCAACGAATTGACATTGATCGGACGCTGATCAACTCCTAGGGCTACGGTGAATAAGTAGGGGCGAAACGCTGAGCCCGTTGCAAGCTGAGGCGGTTTTTCATTTTTCAGCCGATTTGACGCCGTTTTTCGGTCGTACGGGGCTGGTTTCAGGGCTCTTTGCCCTTGTTTCTAGCCTCATGGACGCACCTGTGCCATCAGCCTTTGACGACCGAGGTAAATGTTGGCCAGTGCCAATGCGGTGAACGCCCGCGTGGCATTCTTTTGCAGACCGCGGTAACGCACCTTGCCAAATCCCCAGAGGCGCTTGACCACGCCAAAGACATGCTCCACGCGTGATCGGATTTTTGACTTGTTGCGGTTCTTGGCACGTACAGCTTCGTCAACGATTCCCGCGTAGCGAGTACGCTGGTTGGTGAAGTCGCGGGCGTTGGGTGACTTGCTGGCGATCAGATCCTTCTGACTGGCATAGGCCGAGTCACCATAGACGCGCTGCTCGTTACCGTGCAGCAGATCGGGCAGTGGATGTTTGTCATGCACATTGGCAGCAGTCACTACTGCACTGTGGGCCAACCCGCTTTGGCTGTCCACCCCAATGTGAAGTTTCATTCCGAAATACCACTGGTTTCCCTTGCGAGTCTGGTGCATGTCCGGATCACGCGCCTTGTCGGCGTTCTTGGTTGAACTGGGCGCTCCAATGATGGTGGCATCCACGATGGTGCCGGTGTTGACCTTGAAACCACGCGCCTGAAGTTCCTTGCCAACCTTGGCAAACAATGCTTCGCCCAATTTGTTGTCATTGAGGAGTTTGCGAAACTTGGTGATGGTCGTGGAGTCCGGTACTGGCTCACGCCCCAGGTCAATGCCAACGAAGCGGCGCAGACTGGCGCTGTCGTACAGGGCTTCCTCGCAAGCCAGGTCGGCAAGATTGAACCAGTGCTGAACGAAATGAATGCGCAGCATGCGCTCCAGTCCGATGGGTGGGCGACCATTGCCTGCCTTGGGGTAGTGCGGTTCAATGACTTCACACAATGCAGACCATGGAACGATGGCCTCCATCGTCTTCAGAAACTCATCGCGCCGTGTGGGCTTGCGGTAGTTCTCGAACGTCTGATCGGACGCCATGGCGAGGGTTTGTTGTTTCATCGGCATGTAACGTTTCAACCCTTTCGGGCGTGGACCTTAATCATCAAATCCTTAACCAACCTCGAGGCCGAGCAGCGTTTACCGCCAGTCGGAAGAGATGATGCAGGAGCGTGGCATGGGCTGTCATTGGTTGGGGTGGATAGGTACCGTCGCTTTGGGTGGGCACGTGGAGCACGTGTGACGCCTGTGGCCACCACCGTATCTCCTGCAACAGCTGCAGAAATCGACATTGCCCAAAGTGCCAGTCGTTCACGCGTGACCAGTGGCTCCAGGACCGTCAGGCTGAACTTCTGCCGGTCGAATACTTCCACGTGGTCTTCACTTCCCACAGAAAATCGCAGCCATTGCCAGGGAAGGTGCGCGCACCCAGCATCAGGCCGTGTTTATGCGAGACCACCACGGCGCTCTTGACACCAAACTCATAGGGGCTTTGCCCTTTGCGATGCGCTCAACCTCCGGCGCATGCAGTGCGTACAGCCTGTTCTTGTCGTTTCGCTGTTGGGTCTGAATGCGTGTTGCACGCGCCAGCCATAGGCCCAAGTCGCTGATTGCTTTGGAATGCACGGGCGCAAAGTCTGCGCCTTGCATTTTGCGTTGCACCTCTCGAATGACCACACCCGAAATCGTGCGCTGGCGTTTGAGCACGCGCTGTAGTCGACGGAACTGATTGGCGTGGGCGTAGTCACCAGCCTTGGAGTTGTTTGTCGGCCCGCCAAAAGCGAGCGAATCAGTGCACTTTGGTATGCGAGGTGACCAAGGCGTCTATCTCCATATTCGTCCTAGCGAGTTCTACCTTGCATGGTGTCCCATTGAACACAGGCATGCCGCAGAAAGCGTCGCGGACGCGATCGTCATGTAGTAAGTTGACGTTGACCCCCGGATGTCTGTTTGCCAATCTCTGCCCGCTGTTGTAGTGATGGCCCCAAAACTGCTGAATCACAATGACACCCTGTCGAACGTCGCTGCTCAGCGCGACGGGGATATCAAGCGTGCCCGTCGCAGAAGTCACCTTGATCGTTCGTCCATTCGCAATACCCAGTCGCTTGCCATCCTCCTCATTGATCGCGGCATAGTTTCCTCTCAATCGCTCCATCATGCTCGGCATGTTGTGTGTCCAGGTGTTGAAGCTTGCCAGTCGCCGACCGCCCGATATCAGGAGAAATGGAAAATCTTCATTGGCGCAAGCTTGACTACTCAGAACCCTTGCCAGTTCGTCGGCGAACTCCGTGGGGCAAAGCTGTATCTTTCGATCGGCTGTCATGAGACCCGATTGGAGGAACTTACCCCACTCAACATCGCCGAACTTGATGCCGCCTTCAGCGCGCATCAACTTCTTCACAGACATTTTCTTTCTGGACATGCCGCTCAGTAACAAGTACTGCGCCAAGTGTTTTTCTTCGAACTTCGAACCAAAGAACCCCATCAGTTTGTCCAGCGTGTCGATGATCGGGTGGTTCAGAAAACGGATTCGGGCTGCGCGGCAAATGTCCCGCGTAATGTCCCATTCAGCACGGGCTTGGCCTTTGGGCTCCACCACTTTGGGTCGCCATTCTGCAAAGGGATAGGGCTCAAACGGTTGCGTCAAAATGTGCAAGCCACCCTTTTCGTAAATTGTGGTCGCGGGAAGGTTGTAGTGCGCGAACGTACCGGTGTCGTTCTTGTAAAGATCAATACAAACCAGAAGGTCCAATTTCCCCAGCGCCTGTTCGATCTTTTTTGTACTTGGAAATGAAATCACGGGGTTCCCCGCGATGACAATCAGCGCCCTGATCCGGTCTGGGTCATCGGAAAGAACATCATCGGAGAAGACCGTGCATGGCGGTCCACCGAAAACTTGCGGGTACTTCCCGACGCGAGACGAAGCGGGGTTCTTCCGGCGGGTGAATTTGTGAATGAGTTCTGTATTGTCTATAGCGCCGCCGTGGTAGTAGACCCCGCCGGGCCGGTCTATATTTCCCGTGATGGCATTGAGTGTCAACACCGCCCATTCAGTAAGCGTGGTGTTCGGCCCCGTTTGCACGCCCACCCGGGTGGTAACAAAGCCTGACTCAGCCTGCGCAAATTCGTCCGCCAACTGGTTGATGGTTGACTCATCAATGCCGGTCACACTGGCCGCCCAGACGATGTCGTAATCTTTGACGATCTGCATCCACTGTTCTTGTCCCCTGGCGTTCTTAGAAAGAAACAGTTGATCCTCGGTGTGGGTTAGCAGAATTCGACGAATCATGCCAAGCAACAGAAAGAGATCAGTTCCTGGAATGATCGGCAGGTGCTGATCCGCAATACGAGTGGTTTCAGTCACGCGGGGATCAACCACCACCACCTTGCCTCCGCGCTTGCTGATGGCCATCAGGTCACCCCCAACGCGGGGCCGCCGCTGCAACAGGGTCATGCCTTGTGTGACCAACGGATTGGTGCCCAGCAGCAGCGCAAAGTGTGCGTTGTCCGCGTCTGGCTGAAGAATAAGGGTTTGATCGCCCAGTACGCGTTGGGCCACGGCGCCGCGATCGGTGTATTCAAGTGACAGTACATTGAAGGAATTGGGCGACCCCAGTGCCGAACAAATGCTGTTGGCGCAGATCATTCCAGTCGTGTCTGCGGCATTGCCCCAGTAGGTCGCAATGGCATTGGGGCCGTACTGATCGGCGATCCGGCGCAGCTTCTCACCTATCTCAGTGGTCGCTTGATCCCAGGTGATGGATGTCCAATTTCCCCCAACCCTTTTGATGGGATCGAGAAGCCGATCCGTGTCGTTTTGGTACTCAGGAAGGGCAAGCCCCTTGATGCAGGCGTAGCCCTTGCTGATCGGGTGACTTTTGTCAGGCCGTGCAGCGGTAATGACACCCTCTTCAATGTCAAGCTCCAAACCACATTGCGGCTCGCAGGCCCCGACTTTGCAGGTTGCCTTAACGGTCTTTGGCGGCATATTAGAACCCTCGGTTGGAAACTACGTCCCGTTGCAAAAACTCCTCTGGACACTGCGCCTGAAAGGGTCGAAGCATTTGCGGCAGGTACTGAACGGGATAGTTGGGCTCACTGCCAATGCCCACATCGGCGTCTGCCAGGGGGATCGTTCTACGTTCGAAGTAGGAGGTGCCCAGGAATTTGTCCCAAATGCTCAGAAACAATCCGAAGTTGACATCGCCAGCCTTACCCTTCAGATGGTGAAACCGATGGACCTCGGCGGTAGCGAACAGATCGCGTAAAACACCTGTCTTCATGTCGACGTTGGAGTGCTGAATCAACAGTTGAATGAATATGCTGTACACCAGCATGAGTGCCACGTCGTGTGGAATACCCAGTAGAAGCAAGGGGCCTACTGCCACCACAGAATCGAAAAGTTGAAACACCGGGTGTTTCATGATCCCATTGAACCCATACAAGCGCTTTTGGGCATGATGAACCGCGTGAAAGCGCCAGAAGAAGGCGTTCTTGTGGCTGAGGTAGTGAAACAGCGTTGAGCAGATGTCGAAAATGACCAGCGCCATCAACACTTGCAAGCCAAATGGCCAGTGCGTTGGCCACAGCGTCGCGGAAAGCGCCATGGCCGGCAAGAATGCAAGCAGGAAGATGCCTGCATAGTTCATGGTTTCGTTCACGACACCATGGATCACATCGCGCAACCGGTCGCTCTTGGATATGTTCCAGTCCGGGTTATAGGGCACGAGTCGTTCAGCGCCGAAAGAGACAGCTATCGCTGCCGCCATCAGCAACAGGATGGCGTAAAAGCCCGACTGAGCCTGTGTGAAATAGATACCAGCGCCGATGAAGCCTCCAAAAAATAGCGGGAAGTAGGCGATTTGCAAAAGAGTTTTCATGTAGCGAACATTCTCCAGAGGGGTTTTCAATCGTCAAACGGGTAATCTAAGCCTCCTCAGCAAATTCACCTTGAACGAATCTGCTATCTTTGGGGCCGTCCGATGGGTCAAACGGGTGGTCAAGAGCCCCTATCCCGGTTGACAGGCATGGTTTTTGAACAGGGCCCAGCACAGTTATGAACAGCGCACCCCAATTCTTCATGTGGCCTGATCGAGCGCTCTATTTGGGCCCCAGTTTCGACCCTGATGCGCATCGCCACCACGCCGTCCAGATGTGCGTTGGTGTTGATGGCGCGTTCCGCATTTCATTGGGCAGGGGCGAACTGTGGCATGAAGCCCGTGGGGCGCTTGTGGGATCAGAGGTGACGCACCAAATCAGCAGCCAGCAGACCGCCATGGCGTTCCTTTATCTTGAACGCGAATGCGGCGACTATCGAGCGTCGCTCCAATACATTTCATCTGCAGAGATGTGCGTTCTGAAGGCCGATCTGGACGCGTCTTTGTTGGATTCACTTGTAAACGCAGGGCAAGGCTGCACCTTGCCCGACGCACACCAACTGAGCGATCGCATGCTGTCTTTTTTCGGCATTCAACTGACTGTTAAGGCGGCAATTGACCCAAGAATTGCCAGAGTACTTGCGAAGCTGGATCAAACGCCAGACGCACAGTGCGCGGGCAAAGAACTCGAATCGATTGCTTGCCTGTCCAGTTCGCGGCTTCAACACCTCTTTCGTCAGCAAGTCGGGGTTCCGATACGGCGCTACTCACTCTGGCTGCGATTGCGGCGTGTGCTGACGAGGGCTGCGGCTGGGGACACATTGATGGCGGCAGCACATACAGCCGGCTTCTCGGATTCGGCACATTTCTCCCGTGTTTTTAGGACCATGTTCGGAATAGCGCCTTCGCGACTTTTCTCCACTGGTAGTGCAGCGATGGTCTCTGAAGGTTAGCTCTCGTATTCCACTCCAGTGGTGTCCCAGCGTTGTCACCTCGGAACGTCGAAATTGCCTCGCTTGAAATCTGAGTGGGTATGGTGACGCCATTTTGATCAACCTGGACGGGTAGTTTGATGACTGCCGTCATCATGAAGGGGATGAATTCGAATCTGCCACGGTAGAGCGGCTGGGGGGAGCTTAAAGGATACGGCTGCAAGGCGGTCCTGGGGGCGTGGTGGTGGCGGTTATTTTACTAGCGATAAAATATGTTATCAATAGCGAAGTGTCCGTCATAACCTCGCGACCCGACTCTCGTTCAGTCGGGTTACCTTGTTGGGTAAAGGATTGAATAGGGTCAGGCTGACGCAATGGCGTGGCCGCGTTCCTGCAACATCTTGACCCAGCGGCGGATGCGCGCACGCATGTTGCGTTTATCGACATCGCTGAGCAAGTGCATGGCCTCAACCAGGTTGATGGCATCGGCTGGTTGCACAAAGCCATGCAGCAGAAGTGCCATGTTGAACTCGCGGTCCTTCTCGCGGTTGGCCGCGGTCTTGGACAGGAAGAGATCGATGACGTCCAGGCACAGACCCAGGCGACCGTTGGTGGCTTCGTTCTGGACCCGGTGTAAACGTGCCTCCCAGCCCAGGGGGAGCTTGGCGGTTTTGGAATCCACGCCCTGTGCGTAAAAGCCGTAGGTGGTATGAAATTCGGACCCTTCCCCCAGGACGCCATCAATCAGGGTCGATTTTTCTTCGGCATCGCGCGGGTAGATATCCGCCTCGGCCGACATCGTGAACACGTCTGGTGGATAGGGAATGGGGCCCAGGATGGACTGGCTGCCAATGATGATGAACTCGTATTCGTTGGTCACATCAGCCGCGGCTCGGATGATGTGCTCCAGGTCTTCGCGGTTCATCCTTCCGGCACCGGTTGCAACAGCGTCGGCGAATCTGCTGACTGGGCGGGCGCGCCGCTGCCAAGCACCACACCGTTTTTTAGCGCGCCAATTTGAGCAAGAACATCGGCCCTGACTTCCGGCGGGAGGATGGTTGGCAAGGGGGACGCCTGACGCAACTCCTTGCCCCGGCGCGAGGTGCTCAAGGCCCGGCGCCAGTCCCCGCGGTGCAGGATGACCGACCATTCATCCCACAGAAACCGCGCATGCTGGTTCGGTGCTTTGCGCCAGCGCTCCAGGTTGTCCAGCACCTGCTGCATCAGTGCCGGATTGCTCTCGATCAATCGGACGGCTTCCTTGTGCAGCATCAGGCTCTGGAGATCCTGCACGTCGTGCCCACCCTCGGACGCCTTGACGGTCACGGACAGTTGTGGCACCGCACGCTTGGAGGGCTTCGGAGGGCGCGCGTTTTGCGTGTGTAGCGTGCCGCTAGCCAACAACGCCAATTCCCCGGATACTCCCAAAGCGGACATCACCCGTAGATAGGTCCCCATGGACGGGGCGAGGTCACCGGCTTCCACGGCGCTCAACGTCGTGCGCGAGATGCCCACACGCTGGGCCATCTCAACGCTGGATAAGCCCTGCTGCTTGCGCAGGCGCTTGAGCCGCTCGCCGAGTTGCAGCAGCATCTGGCGATCGAGCACGGAGGTTGTATCGGAGTACGCAGGCATATGCTCGCCATATTAGTCAAAAGTAGTTACTTTGTCCATTATGTTGGTCAAATTGCCAATGCGAAACATGCCAGATGCACGTCGGCAGCTATTGACTCTGAGTTCAGAGTAGACCGGACTGCTCCGGGGCGGCCGGATCAGATTACTTCACCTTCCTGGACTTCGAACCCTTGGCAGCCAGGAGTTCACGTGCCCCATCCAATGCGCCATGCTTCTCCCAGAATGGCCGCATCTCCTGCACATACAGCCAGGCTTCGTACTTTCCGCCTATGGCAACGCCGTACCCGTTGTCTGCCTTCACCGGTTTGGGCGCGGGTTCAATCAGCATCTTGACCGCAGCGGGATAGTCCTTGGTTGCTTGCTTCAAGTTGTGCTCAAGCCCGCCGTTTTGCTTCAGAGCCCAGGCTGCCAACAAGGCGTTGAGTGCCAGTGTCGGTTGCATATCGTCAGGGTAGCGCTCATGGAGTGCCAAGGCGTCTTCCCATCTTGCAAACCGAACAAAGGCGCACGACAAGTCCGCGCGCAATCCATGGTTGTCATTGGGATTGAGCTCGAAGACCAACCAATGCGCCAATTCCATAAAGCGCTGTGCTTTGCCAGCATGCTCGGCTCCGGCGGCCTTGCAGATATAGGCAAGATGCACGATGGGGCGCAAGGCAGGGCGGTGATTCAAGAACCCCCAAGGACACTGCAAGGGTTGAACGGCAGAGGTCTCCAGTGTGATTCGCAGTTGTTCAACGGCCCGCTCAGCCATGGGAACCAGCAGCCGTTCTTCGACACCGGCCAGCGCGATGGTGTCCACGGCCATAACCAGATCGTCCAGTACGTCGAAACTGAACCACAGATCGGGGTGCTTTTGTAGCAGGTCCAGCCAAACGTCCGCATTGTCCCAAACGGCCAAGTTGTCGTTTTGCAGCCAGGTCATGTCCGGCTTTGCCTGGTGGAAGGTCTTCCTCCATAGGGCTTCGAGCTTGGATAGCTCCTTGTCTGGCACCAAATCGGCTGCCATGTGCTGAGCCAGCTGCCCGCTCTCTCCACCATCTTCCACCACTTTGAATTGGTGTCGTACTGCAGGCGCTGGTGCCTTGCGAAACAATTCAGTGATGCGCTGCAGGTGTGGGTTGCTTTGCATCGCAATGCCCAGTAAGCCGGCATGGGGGTCCTTGGCAATAACGCGCAATCGCTCAATCGCGCTCTCCAGGTGGGGGTCGCGTTGCTTCGCCAAAAAGGCTGCCCACCACTGAGCACGCCCCTGCGCCTCACCGGTGCGACCTTCGCTGAGCAAGGTCGTCACTTCCAGAAAGCTCAGGGCCGGATCGTTCGGATTGAGGTCTCTGGCTTCCTTGAAGGCGCGCCAGGCAGCAGGGTAGTTGCCCTTGTCAGTCAACATGCTGGTGCGACGCTGCAATGCGTCGCTGCGCAGGATACGGTCACCTCGGGACAAGATAGTATCGATGAGCTTTTCTCGCTTGGACCGTTTCCCCATTTCCAGCCAGATATCCATGAGCAGGTTAAAGGCGGGTGCCAGTCGCTCGGTCAGCGGCGCATCGCCGCCGAAGTAGGGCTCCAGCAAGGCAATGGACCGTGCCAGATCTCCTTCTTCCTGCCACTGCTCGGCCGTGTTGGCCACTGCTTCCACCGAGGCTTTGCTCGTGGTCACTTCCGCCAGACGTGACTTGGGATAGGCGTCCAGGACATAGCGCAAGTGATTCATCTGGCCGAACAGGGGCGGCATTGAGACACTGCCGCAACAGTGTTTGAACTTGGCGCCGGAACCACAATCACAGGGGTCGTTGCGGCCAGTTCTAGAGGGCCCCGGTGCGACCAGACCGCGCGCTGGAATCGGTAGGTCTGCATACAGGCTCTTGGCGGCCATGCGCAGAAACCGTCGAATTTCTTCGGGGTCATCGGGGATCTGGCTGATGAGGGCGGGGAATAGCGTGGGTACGGACAAACTGAACCATTCAATGAACGCTTGCAGCGAAACATCTGACATCGCCTGGCGACCGGCAAGTTTCAGAAAACAGTCGAGTTGCGCTTCAAAATCGGGCGGCAGCGTAAGCACGAAATCTCCAAAAATACGTTTGAGTCAATCATACGGTTTGGGATCCCGTGCTCGTGGCGGTGCCAGTTGGGACGAATCCACTGCAGCTATCACCAACGGCGACGTCTGCCCGATATCTGCCTTGGCGCGGTACCTTAAGGAGAGGGACTGGGTTACACGCCGTGCCGCTGCTGGGACCCGTCATGCTGAGCAATCTGTCGTAACATCTTCGGCATGCAAATCGACCTGGATCCCGAAGATCTGCGCAGCAGCATGAGCTTGTGGCGCGACAGCGTGGATCTCAAGATACCCATGGCGGATGAATTCAAGGTTCATTTCATGAACCGCCGCCAGTCCATTCTGGCCAACTTCGTCAACACATCGAATGCCTGGTTGGTACTTCTCCGTAGTTGCAAGGCCATCGATGTTGGCCAAGACGAATTCGCCGTCTTGCTCTCCGAAGTAAGGGATTTCCACGACTGGGCTCAGACCGAGCTGCAGGGCCTGCAAACCCTGGGAAGACAGGCGTCCTTGACGGACCAGGTCGAGGATTTTCTGAAGAAACCTAAGGGCGAGGACTAGCGCGTTGCGTCTCGCCGTCTTCGAGTATCCATTTGCAGATTGACAACCAACCCGGTGTCCACGATCCGGTCATCCTGATGATTGGACGATCGGCGGTGGAGCAGAACGATTGGGCTGCGGTCCTGGGACAACTCCGCTTGCTCGGCGCAACCCGGGAAGACTGCTGGCTTTACCGCGGTCAGCTCGCCATCGCGTTTGACGGTTATGAAGCGGATCCGCGCGAGTTGATAGAAATTCCGGAGGTTCGATCCTTCGTTTCCACCCTGAACGCGGCATGGCCCTACTGGGCGTTCTTCCTCAACCAGTTGGACCACTCCATCAACCTGTGGGCCGCTTGTCTTTGTGGTGACGACTTCCCGGGTGGGGGCCAGGTTCAAATTGACGTGCAGAAGCTCAAGGCGTTACTGATTCAGGGTTTTGAAGGAATGACGGAACTATTCGTCAGGCACGACTTCCCGGAGAAGGATCTGTTCGTCCAGAGTGAAGGGCTTGCCAGCATGTTCAACGAGATTGGACCGGCCAGCTGAAACCGCCCACGTAAAATTGACCCATGTCCCGCGCACCCACTAAAACCGCCATCCTCGACGACGGCCTCCACTACAAGGCCAAGATTTCCGGCTCCCCTTTTGGCTCCAATGCATTCAGCGGCACGGCGACCATGTCGTGCTTTCTTTGTGGAAAGCACCGCAACCGCAGCTTGCTGTCCAAGCGCAATCTCTTTGGCAAATCGCAGTCCGTATGCTCGCCATCGTGCAAAGAGGTTGAGGCCAGAATTGTCGCTGGCACGTCCCCAATGCCCTGATGGATCTCCCGAGATTTTCCGATTCCCTCGAGGCATCGGCGCCAGCCAACCTGCCACAGGAATTGGCAGACCATTTGCCGGCAGCCCAAGCAGCGGCCGCCCGGAACCTTGAAGCAGTCAAGGCACGATGTGGTCCTGAGCTCACCTCATTGCAGTCGCAACTGCGGCACGCACAAACCCCCGCCGTACCTGTGGGCTCCAAGCTGATCCGGCTACGCCATATTGCCGGGGAGCGCTCCCGCATTTTTGCTTCCAGCTCGGCCTGCGGATCGGGTTGCAACCACTGCTGCCACATTGAGACAACTGTTCCCCGGAGCGAGGCCAAATTGATCGCCAACGCCATTGGGCGCCCGTTGGCAGAACCCGATGAACGTCTGAGCATTGAGACGATTGCCGATCGCAGGAAGTTCTTTGGTGTGCCCTGTACGTTTTTGGTGAATGGCAAGTGTTCCATCTATGCCCATCGCCCACTCGTCTGCCGAACACTGGTCAACCTGGACAGTGTCGATACGCTTTGCCAGCTGGTACCGGGAGTCGATGTGCCAGTGCCCTACCTCCAGTCCGTGGAAATGCAGGGGTATTTTGCGTACCGGACGCAAGACGAGCAATACGCGGACATACGGGAGTGGTTTCCAACCGCCTGAGTCCCCGGCGGGCTTTCAGAGATCGCTACGCAAAACGGCGGTGCATGAAGGTGCACCTGCCTACGCAGGCTTATCCCCATCATTCTTGCTATGTCAGGCGGCCCTGCCTCGATGGAAAGCCGCGCCCATCTTGGGTTTCTGGCCCATTCTTGCGCTTCGCAACTCCTCTTAAACGCAACAAATTGAGGTGTGACTGTGGTCAAAGGCCCCACTTCTCGCTGTTCCTCACTTCATACCCGGAGTATTGGCATCTATCTCCGCCCTCCGGTCGATGTCCGACAACCTTATCCACACATGTTGTGGAACACCTTGTGGATAACTCTCGAACAAGTCTCCCGGTTGGCTCCAGCATTGGGCCGACGGACGGTGCTCAATTGGCAGGCACCCTGCTCGCTTGCAAAACCGGCCGCCAGATGGCTCACCAAAGCCCAAATGCAGCATATCGCGCACCCAAGATGACCGATCGCCTGAAATTTGTCGCGAGTGATTTTCCAATGGCCTTGCGTGCGTTGGAACGGACTTGCGCTTCTGAGCGCCCTTCTCAACTTGACTGTTTTGCTGCCTGCGGTGAGGTTGATGCGCGACGGCAGCTGATCCGGACGTTAGGGAGCCATGCTTACCAACGGGGAGGCCCATTCACTCACAAGGCGAACCCGGTGCAATCAGGGGCCGAACCGGGGTAGCCCGCCCAGTTCAGTTGCAGGCAATGCAGGTTGGACGAAGCCTCTCTGGCGCCCCCCCCGGCGTGGCATTGCCCTTAAAACCCTGCCGCCTGGGCCTGCACCGCAAAGCCGTTCAGATCGCCGACATCCTGGGGCGGGTTGACGGTACCGACCATGTAATAGGCCCGGCCACCCTTGGTGCCCACATAGGCGTTGGTCGTGGGGTAGTAGCGGTAGTTGTAGCCGTCGAAGGCTTGCGAGATGGGATAGGTGTCCGTGGCCCGCAGTTCGGCCTTGTAGATGGACTCCGCCCAGTTCATGGCCCGGTTGCTGGCCTGGTTGGGCGCTGCGCCATACAGGCTGGTGCAAGCGGTGATGTCATCCGTGCGCAGAGTGCGGTTGTAGCTTGCCAGGTTGTAGGGTGTGGCGGACATGATGGCCGAGGTCTGGTCGCTGTGGCCAATACCGATGGTGTGCCCGATTTCGTGCATGAGCAGGCCTTCGAGGGTTTCTTCGGACCACGTCTTGGCGATGTTGAGCTGCATGTCGGCTTCAATAACTTTGGCATTGCTGCCATCCAGGTTTGCCTGGACACGGGTGGGCGTCCAGCCCGAGTACAGCGACAAGGATGGGTCGAAGGCGCTGAACCCCCAGACGCTCATGAGGTCACTCTTGTCATTCGAGACCCCGGTTGTGCCCATGTACTGGAACTGGATATTTCACATCTGGCTCCACTTGGTCGTGGTCTTCTGCATTGCCGCCAGAACTTGATCGGCCGTCAGTCCACTGGGCACGTTTGCGGGGTTGAAGTACCACTGCATGGTTCCAGACAGCCATTTGGCACCCGCCCTGTCATACATGGGTTTCCACTGGGCAGTGGCCTTGTCCGAGGTGCCGTCGGCATGCACGATGTGAACGACGTGCTCATCAATGGGTTGGTCCTGGTACTGCGCTGCGCTATGGGCATGCGCGCCGGCGGTGACTGCGCCCCAGCAACAGACGCAGACCAGACCAGACCAGACCAGACCAGACCAGACCAGAATGATCATTGGCTTGGATTGCAGGATTTTCATGTTTTTTTCTTTCGTGTGGAAGGTGAAGTCTTCGGTTGGTGGTGGCGTGTAAGGTGCTTCACGCGGCCTTGCGCACAATCCCATCCAGGCTGAGGTCAAGCAGAGGGAACTCGGCCGCAATGTCCCTGACCATTTCCGGGCCTGTGCTGTTGTCGCTCCCTTGTGGTTTCGTTTACTGCTTGTATTCACGGTACGCTATCGCGCTCAATCTGCAACTATCCATTGGGATTCTGCTGGCCGACCAGCATCCGGTTCGACTCTTCGCTGGAAGCCTCGCCCAGTCAGTTCATAGGACGGGGACAGCTCCAGCTCTATCGGGTGATCGCGACACTAGGTCTTGGCCCCCAGGAAGGGACAAGCGCCTTCCGGCACTCGATTGCGACAGGCGTTACCTCCCAACTGGCGTATCTTCTAGACCCGGGTGCGATATGCCATAACTCGAAATCTGCTTGGGGTCCACACAAGCCGGGGTATCAGCCTCCCCCCCCCGCATCCAGGCGTTTCTATATGCGACGATGAATCCAGACTTCGCCCCATGCGCAGGCTGGTAGGAGCAGCTTTCCTACCTCTGGCTGTACCCCATTGTTTAGGCGAACCCTGGTGCATTCGTGTCCAGTCTGAGCGTCCCTTGCTTCCTTGAGCATCCGATGATTCTGGCCCAGTGCGGCCCGGAGGTATCCCTACTCCGGGCTACCATACACACGCTCACAGATGGATACATCCAGGCTGCACAGCTCTACGTCAAACCTGCGTACGATCAGAACCACCTCCTGGCCCTTGCGAAACTGTGTGATGCCACTGACCGCCAGACTGCGCTGTATAGCGGATGCGCGCAGCCCATTTGTAGCTTGCACCTCACGAGCCAGGCGTGTATCAACCTGCGTCCGAATTCGTAGTGATCCGAAATATCGAATCCCCTCCACCGTACCGACCGGTATTACCCTTTCCGCATACGGCTCACCCAGTCCGAATACCCACCATGCCAGGGCACCCACAAAGGCGCACACCAGCCCGATGTCACGCGCTTGTTGTAACGAGGTCAACTCTTTGGGGTTGTCGATTCGAGGTGTTTGATAGCTGTCTTCGCTCATATTTGTTCTCCTTGTCAGCCAGCGTTTCGTCGCCTGAACAAGGCACAAAGGACACCGATGTGCGATGCGAGGTCGAGATATCTGCTTAGCCAATAAATACGATCAGCTTTGCACACTCCACAAAATCAGCAAGTCACTGGTTTGACGGGTTGAATCCTTGTCCCGGAAGAGCCGGTGGTAGCTTACGGCTCAGTGATAGGAAGTCGCGAAGACATGCCTTCCAACTTCGCGTGGCCATCTTGAAGGATGGAGAGAACCTGGTCGGCATTCAGGGCTGAGGGGACCTTGGCTGAGATGAAGTACCACTGCATGGTGGCACCGGGCCAGCGCCCGAAACCTACGCGACGCTACATTCGCGGGCATGCCAAGCCCAATCTCTATGACTTGCTGACCACCGTTTCCCGGCCTATACGGTCTGTCAGACCTGCATTGATGCGGCAGAGAAAGAACTGGGCACTGCACGCCATGGTTGGGATGCGCTGAACACGGTAACGCACCTCACTTTAGTTCTGCATTTCGGCAAGCACTTGAAGGCCCCGCACTGCATCGAAATGGCTCATTGAGTGGGGCGCAAATATTGTTTTTCCCGGGAACATTTCGCATATCTTCCGATGGTATAGATGGGCACCTCCGCCAGACATATAGACCTTGCTGATCGTAGCGATAGGACCCACGTTTGAAAGAATTTGCGAGACATTTTCCGAGACCTTCGCCTCCAGAATCGGCAGAACGTTTGCAATTTCAAGTTCCTTGCCATCCACCTTAATGGTTGGTATTTGCTTACGCATGGCGTCATCTAAACGCTTTCGTATCCGCAGGTTCTGAAATGCATCCGGTTTCAGTCGAGCAAGCATTGGCTTCATGAGGTCAGAAATGCCGCCAATGATCGAACTTGTCTTGTCTGAAACTATCTTCTGCTCATTTTTGGTCAGCCAATTCAAATTTACGTACCCTGCGTCTATGCACAGGTTGTACTTCTGAGGTGACGCGCCGTCTGCCGGTTGAAAAATCAGTGAGGTAGCTGCTTCTAGCTGATCGAAAAACGTGATTCTCCTTACTGAAACTTTTCTGTCGCCACCTGAAGTCAAATCCGGGAGGACGTGATCGCCCAACAGTTTTGATTCCAAATTCTTGACAGTTGACTTGGACACCATCACTCGCATTGGCAGTCCAATTGCGAGCACGTCAACAATTCCGGAAGCAGGAATGTTCATATTCGCCATGGCACCGAGTGCGAGCGCAACGCAATGCATCGAATCAAAGAAGGAGGGCTCCAAGAACTGCCTTGCATTTCCTGCAGATAAGTCGATTGACTGGCTACCCATGCAAAAGAGGACCCCTTCCGAATTCACTGTGAATTGGCTGGGATCACGACTTTCAGAATAGGCCAACTCGGCATAAGTCGGAAAGGAACCAAGGTCTAGGCTTGAATCTGTGCGCAGGTGACTCCGGGTAAATTTGATGAGCCCATAGCCGATGTCAAGCGCACGAATTGTTCGTGAGTTCATATGTGTTGTTCCACCGGTGAATGTTTCAAATGCGAGAGACTTTTGACGACCCCTGCGGCCTGCTGCTGTCTGACATTGGGCTTGCCTTGCCCTTGGTTTCCGATGGATCATCACCCAAAAGCATCCTCAAACATTTGATCGAAAGAGTTTGGTTTTCACCGTTGGATGCACCATGACTTTGGGTTGGCCTGACGCATTTCTTGGCGGGTGGCGTCTCATCGCTGTGCTCTGATTTCATTTTGGGTACCTAAAAAATTGGGACCCGTAATATGTATCCCCTTTTTTGCGCACTTTGTGCAAAGAAACTCGCAAAAACGGCGTCGTTTTCGTGTATTTCGCAAAATTTTGGAGTTTCGACAAATGAATGGGCGTAAAGGTCATCCGCTCGATATCTTTCCAGTGTCCCAGCCATTCCAATTTGTGAAGTAGATATGCAATCTTCAACAGTAAAGTCCGGTCGGGCTAGACTTAGATGGCTCCAGCATTGGGCGGAAGGAACGTGCTCAAGCAGACCGACTTGTAGATCGCACCATCCGCTTGATCAGCCAGTACAGCATTCTCAGCGGCGCCACGTATTCACATGCGCTGTCATAAAACATGTTGGAAGTTCGATTGATGACCCTGTCTCTTGTCCGGGCGCTGCGGGGCGTCAGGCGCGTCCACTCGGCATGCCAGTCCAGAATGAATGATTCAGAGAACACGGCGCCCCTCCAATCGGGACCAATCCTGACAGCCCTTGGATCCCGACACCAGACTGCTAGCCTGGATGGTTGCCTCGATTTCTACCATGCAGACGCGATGGTTTGCCAAGCCACTGCCGAACGATGCATTAATCGCCTTGTTCAGTACCGCAAGCGCATCGGCCGCAGATGCCTCTCCCAGGCGCCTGGCCAACGACTGCGGCGTGAGGTCTGCACCGAACCGAACCTGATTTCTGCGAGCGAATTCCTTTTGCAGAAACGCTTCGAGGTCGCTCCCGGACAGGCGCCCCATGTAGATGTGCTCAGCAAACCGACCTCCCCGCAGTGCTGCACTGTCGATCACCTCTGGCAGATTGGTAGCGGCAATAAAAACCACCTCCGGTACCCGGCCCATCAGCCCGTCCATGGACTTGAGAATCTGGTTGGTCGCAGCGGTGGAACTGCTTTGCGCGCGGTCACGCAACAGTTCATCGGCTTCATCAATGAACACAAATGCCGGCCGGTGCACAGCAGCCAGTTCGACAACTTCTGTGAACTTGCGTGGGTCCAGCAGGACATCGGTCGCGTTGACCTCAAACACATGCCAGTCTTCCAGCTCCCGTGCCAGGGCCCGAACCAGATTTGTCTTGCCAGTCCCCGGTGGTCCGTACAACAGGACCCCGCTGGGCGGCTGCCCCCCCTGCTCCGCCAGAGACTCCCAGTTCCTCAGGCGGTACAGAAGTGAGTCGGTCTCCCGACGTACCGACTCCGGCAGAACCAGCTCCGACAGTCTTGCGCCTGTCGAGGGGATATTGCCGGCACGCCGTGACGCGGCTCGGGCCGCCAGCTTGAAGGCTTCCAGGGGCAAGGGACCGGATTGGCCCACGGCGTCATCGCGCAGCCGCTTGACCGTGGACTCCAGAAAAGCAATGCTGCGCCGCTCCCAAAGGCGAGCCACCTGGTCGATGGTCTGCGCACTGGCCTGCAGATTGAATCGCACCAATAGTCCGGTCAATATCCCGATACGGGCCGGCAAGTCCGGGTACGTCACCTCGATCCGGTAATCAAATCGGCCTTCTCGAACGACCGCTTTGTCCAGCAGGTCCAGGTAGTTGGTGGCCGCCAGCAGCACGATGCGTTGTCGCCGGGACTCATCGATCAGGGTCAACAGGGCAGTGACCAGTTTGCGATCTTCCTCGGACAGCTGGCCGTTGCTGCGGTCCTTGGCCAGGGAGTCAAATTCGTCCAGAAAGACGACGCACGGCTGCTGAGCAGCCTGCTGGAACAGGCTCTTGAGAACGGCTCCGGACTCATTCACCCACTTGCTGGCGATGTCAACGCCACTGACTTTGACAAACGGCAACCCTAGTTCACCGGCAATGGCCATAGCAAATACGGTCTTACCATTGCCCGGTGGGCCGGACAGCAGAATGCCATTGCGATCGGCCACGGCCTCCCCGCGGCGGTACCCCATGAAGGGTCTGATAGCCGTGGTCAGCTCGGCCTTCAGTATCTCCATCCCAGCCAGGTCTGCAAAGCGGGAATGCGGCATACGCCATTCGAATTCGTAGGCAGGCTGTTGTGCCACTGTGCGAATCGGTTCAGCGGAATACGCTTGATGCAAAGACTGAGATGCCACTGGCGCTCCAGCCTTGGGTAATTCTCCCTTGGCCGACGGCTCGACGGCTGGCGCGGCGGCACCGAAGAACGCCTGCTGCGGACACCCGCAAATCCACCACAGCGGTCGGAGTACCTGCATGGCACAGAAAACAGCAAACCCTGCCGCCACAAAAAGCACCATTGGCAATACCAACACGATGGCCACCCACACCAGAAAGAGTCCTGTCTTGATCAGGAATCCCCCAGTGAGGGTCGACAGTCCGGCCAGGTACATCGAGAGTACCGACGGCGTAGACCAGGCCATTACCTGAAACGGCCGCTTCAAAACGCTGGGTATCGATTGCCCCAAGACCGCCAGAACCAGGAGCGCAAAGGGATACGCTGTGGCCAAAAGGCAGACTACGGCCAACCCAAACCGGAAGGCGGTCAAGCCCACATTGGGGGGCGTTGCACCGACCGGAAATCCCCAGGCTCCGCCAACCGCGACTAACATCCAGGTCACCAGCGCCAAAGTGAGTGGCCACTGCACCGGAAAATCCGGCTCCACCCGTTTGGCGTGGATGGGACTCAGCGTCATGACCATTGCTGCCCCTTGGAATCCACAAAGCGCATGCTGATGCGCCCAGCTGTCCACTCACCCATGTGTTCGACCAGTACCTGCCGGATGGATTCACCGGTTCCACCGGGGCAGACCACCATCACATCCAGCCGTGCGCCGACCCATTGCCATTTGGGCCCCCCATGCTGCGTGGTCAGGAACTGCTGGTCGAACCGGACGCTCTGGCACTTGGATACGTGTTGGACACAGTGCTCAGCCAAGTCACGTTGCCATGCCCCATTGAGTACGGCCAGGTGCACGACCACATCGCCCAGGGTCAGGCAGCAGATCTGAATCAGGGTCCAGAGGACGAGGGCTGACGTGGTCCAGCTGACCGCGTTTTGCCAGAGGTCCTCGATTTGACGGTAGAGGGATTGTCGGTTTTTCATAAAAATGGGCTCCTTTGAAAACCACTTTACGGAAGACCTCCAAATCAGCAACCCCAGCTCCAGTTGCTCGCAACCTTGCTGTTACGAATCTATGTGGCGGACTAAATTTGGGGCGTGCACGTTACGACAGAGTTACTGCGACACGACTTGGATTGAGCCTTCGGACCCCGCTATGTCAGGGTGACCTTTTTTCTAGAAGGCCGCACCCAGCTTGGGTTTCAGACGAATTTGGCGCTTCGCGATAGCGGATAAACGCAACAAAGGCAGAGTGCTTTCGAGCATGCGTCCGGCGATAGATTTGCCAATCCCGGAGTCCCGCACCGCGCCCCACCTGAAGCCAACTCAATGAGCCTGCTCAGGTCAGCTTGTCGATTTGAGACAATCGAGGCCCTGGCCATCAATGAGTGGTCAGTTCAACAACAAGGAAATCCAAAAATGGCAACTGCGAAAAAGGCGGCCCCCAAGGCTGCAAAGACCACCAAGAAAGTAACTGCTCCCGCAAAGGCGACAAAGCCTGCTGTGAAGCCGGTCGTCAAGGCCCCTGCGAAGAAGGCAGTTGTCTCCAAGACCGCTAAAGCCATCGCCAAGATTGGCGAAAAGCTGGCCAAGCTGACCGCGCGCAAGAACCAGATCGCTGCTGAGATCGCCGCACTGCGCGATCAACGCGCTGCGCTGAAAGCTGCGCCGGTTGCAGCCGCACCCGCGGCCCCAAAGGCCAAGGCCCCTGCGAAGAAGGCTGCCAAGCCTGCAGCGAAGAAGTAATTTCTTCCAGCGACCTGGTCGCTTGCTTCAAAGGGCTCTGATCCGTCAGAGCCCTTTTTTATTGGGATTCAGAGCGCGGCGACCAAAACCCGGCGGCTGACTTCCGGGGTGATGTCCCCGTACTCACCCAGTTTCGTCATGCCATGGGCCTGAAGTTGCTCGATCAAGGCATCGATTGCATCCGCACCCACACCGTAGGCGCTCAGGCGGGTCGGTATCCCCAGGCTCTCGAAGAAATTGCGGGTGGCGTCAAGGGCAGCGGTGATGCGCTCTTCATCGCTTCCATTCTGAATGCCCCACACCCTCTGGCCGTACTGCAGCAGCTTCTCGCGCTTTTGCACCCGGCGTTCATGGAGCATGGCCGGCAGCACAATGGCCAGGGTGCGGGCATGGTCGATGTCGTACTTGGCGGTCAGTTCGTGACCAATCATGTGGGTCGACCAGTCCTGGGGAACACCCGTCCCAATCAATCCGTTCAATGCCAGCGTGGCTGTCCACATAAGGTTGGCCCGGTCGTCGTAGTTGGGTTCAGTGGCCGCGACAATCTTCGGACCCACTTCAACCAGGGTCTGCAGCAAGCCTTCGGCAAAGCGGTCCTGGACTGGGGCGTTGGCGGGATAGGTGAGGTACTGCTCCACCGTGTGGACAAAGGCATCCACCACCCCGTTGGCCAGTTGCTTGACCGGCAAGGTGTAGGTTTTGGTCGGATCCAGGATGGAGAACTTGGGGTACAGCAAGGAGCTGCCAAACGGCAGTTTGGCACCGATGTCCTTGCGGGTGATGACGCCCCCGCTGTTCATCTCCGAACCGGTTGCAGGCAGGGTCAACACGACGCCAAAGGGCAGCGCCGATTGGGCATTTCTGCCTCGCTTGAGCATGATGTCCCAGGCGTCGCCTTCAAAGGGTACTGCTGCGGCAATGAACTTCGTTGCGTCGATGACGGAGCCACCACCAACGGCCAGCAGGAAGTCGAACCCCTGCTCGCGAATCATCTGGACGGCCTTCATGCATGTCTCGAACGAAGGGTTGGGCTCGATCCCGGTGAAAGTCACATGGATCCGCTCGCCCAGGGCTGCACGTACTTGCGCGAGCGTTCCGGTTTTCTCCGCACTGGAGCCACCGACCAGGATCAATACCTTGGCCGTAGTGGGAACCAGCTTGGCCAGATCACCGATGCGATCCTTGCCAAAGACGATGTGGGTTGGGTTGTAAAAGTCGAAGTTCTTCATGGTGATTCCGTTCACAGGTTCGGTCCGAGGTTGGCAATGTAACCGCGCGAGTCCATCGCTGGCTGTGCCTGAGTTGACAGCGGTGCAACGGCCAGAAGCAGAAGGAGCCAGTTGCTGACCGGTTTGGATCGAAGACGTGAGCGCCTGCAGATGCACGGGATAGAAAGCGAAGGATGACTAAGGCCTCTGTGCGGCCGCCATGAGTTCGACAGCCATGGCATCCACATCGTGCTGGTACAGATAGACCGGTCGCAGGGTCTCCTGGCCCCAACTCTCCAACTCCATGTAGCCATAGCAAGGGAAACGATCCGGCAGCGGGTGCTGGGCATCCGCAAACCTGCCCTCCTCCGCTTTGATCCATTGCTTCCAGGAAGCCTGGCCGGTCAGTAGTTTCATGGAAAAGCTCCAACAGTGAGCGCTCATAGATGCGACGGTGAACTGTAACTGCACAGAGCATGCTGCCGTCCGAGCGAGATCTACATGGAACGGTACTTGACCAGCCGAAGCCAGGGCTCATCGCCAGGTTCCGTGCACCGCACGCCTTGATGAGCTGCCCCCACCAACAAGCCGCCGCAGGATTCCGGGGGATCTCGGTCACATAAAAGATCGAGTATGCAGAGGATGGCGCCAAGGTGACGCCATGAATTGCGGGGCCAAACAGGCCATCCAGCGCCTTTGCATTGGGACCAATTTTTACTATAGTGGCCTCAAGAGGAAAGCAACTTTGCGGGTCAGGTTGACCACAAAGGTTCCTCGTGAAAGGTGGACACTATCGCAACCGGTGACAACTCTTCTATCCAATTCCCGGGCTTGTAAGCCTGGAAGCGTTACCGCCCCGTAACGCAAAGCGCCCTAGCAATGTGGCAACCGCAAAAGCCCTGCGACATTCGCGGGGCTTTTGCATTGTGAGCATCACACAGAGTGCGCTGCCTCGTGCCCGAGCTCTCGATGGCCATTCTCCTGAACCAATTGGCCCTCATTCAGATAGTCAAATTCAGGAAGCAATTCCTTGTCGCGCTTGCGCTCGCACAGGTTCCGATTGCGCAAGACCTCGTTGCTGCGATCGATATCCCGGATTGCCAGAAACAACACGACGATGCCCAGTCCCATCACGATGTTGAATACATCAATGCCTTGCAAAGCGCTCATGGTGATCTCCTATGATTTCAATGGGTGAGAGGGTTCGGTGATTCGGTGCACATCTGTCCTGTGGCCTGGGCCAGACTCACCTGCTCTGTGATGTACTGCACATGGCATTGCGGCCTCCAAAATCCGTCATAGGAGTAGTCCAGCTTTGCAATGACCTCATCCAAGATATCCGTCAAGGTAGCCGACCAAGCCATCAAACTGCCGACCTGGCGGTGCTCCAGATCGAAGCAGCAGTCGGTCTTTCGTGCCCGCTCGGCCATCCAGGCCATTTGCATCGATTGCGCCTGGGTCATGGCTTCGTGCAAGTGCTGGGGTTTGCCCAGTCGAACCTCGGAGCGAATCACCGAGGGAGATGTCACGCTTGCTGATTCCGTCCAACCGGGATTTGAGTGGGTGAACAGTGCCTGTAGGAGGTTTTGAAGTCGGGCAGTGCTATGCGCCAGGTTGTCGGTAACGGCAGGTGGAACCTCCCGCGGTTCCCATCGCACGAATGCCAGAAGCAGAAACGTGGCCGGCAAGTTGCGTCCGACTGAGACCATCTCTGCTGCCCCTCGTGCCCCGCCGCTGTCGTCGGCATGACCATCCTTGCAGTGGCCCAGCTGTAGCGGCACCGGATCCGAAGCTACTTCGTTCGGCTGCAGTCTCGACCACCGGTTGACCTCCTTGCCCGTAAAGGACTGGAGGGCCAATGGGTCGATCCCGGCCAGTTGACGGGCATCAACGAGACCATGGATCTCCACATCCGACTCGGCCAGGTCAAAGGTCGCCGCCCACGCTCGCGCCAGTTCGGCCTTGAGTCCAGCAGATTCTGGAAGACCGAACTGAATGTAGCTCCTCACTCTCAACGGACCCGACATACAAAATGAAACTGGCCAAGCCAACAAGGCTGCTTGGACGACCCGCTTGCTACTGCGCTCCAGGCTCAGACATGCAGTGCTTTGGACAAACAGATCGCTCTGTCGACGGCGCTGCTCCAGCGGATCTCGCGCGTCCAATAGGAATCGGCGCAATGCCCCAAGGTTGCGTTGGGCCAGTGCACCCTGTGCAGAATTGGCGTATCGGATCAAAACCGGTGGTTTGGGATGCTGCTCATCCGGGCACGGCAATTGGAGTATTGGTGGAGTACATCCTGCCGTCACCGGGTTGGTGCAGCGCGACTCCTGGTCGGTGACAGGGGGAATGCTTGGGGGTTTTGGTGTAGTCATGCACACAGACTACGGGAGGCGCTGAATTCGGCAACCCCCTGGAGCTGAATTGGCCTTGCATGGAACACGCAGAATTGCCTCCATGAATTGCCCGGAATAATCTTTCACTGCACTTCACACTCCGCTTTCGGGGTTTTGACCTGCATTTGTGCGGCTCTTAGGTCCCTTCACACTCCGGCTTTCTATTCCGGGTTCACTTGTGGGAGCGGGAATCGCGGTCTTACCCAACAGTGTTGAACTACGACTGACCTTGCCGATACGTCACGAAGCAGGATTGCTTGGCGCGCTTCCTCGCGTCATAACGCAGTGCTTGCAGCTAGTTGTGACGCGGCTAGTGTCGGCCCACTCATGTTGATCACTAACGGAGTGGGATTCACCGTGACGTGATTCTGATCGCTCCAGCGCGAAAAGGGACCGAGTCTGCGGTATAAATTGCCATTCATGCCGAGTGATTCCCCCAAACCCACCAACATCTGCCACGTCTGTGGCGCCACCAGTTACCGCTATGTGATTGAGCGCAACGACGGCGGGCAGATGAAGCCCACACAGCAACTCCAATGCAACGGATGCAAGAAACTGTTCTCGGATGTCCAGGATTGGCGAAATGGGCCATCGGCCCCTTCTGCTGAGCACCCGGCATGAATGGCACCTACCTGATATCAAGCTACGCGGACAAGGACGCAATCAAGGGACTCGGTGCTCGTTGGGACCCACTGCGTCGACAGTGGTATGTGCCAGATGGACGGGACATCGCCCCTTTCCGCCAATGGCTTCCCGCCGGCGTATCCGTTGAGACGGCCGTCGCGGTTGTTCCATCCGGGATCGATAGCTCCGCCGAGATTGCCTTGTCCAAGTCAAAGGGCATTCCCCTTTCCAAACTGCTGTCTGGTGTGGCACAAGCAGTCGCTGACACCTTCAAGGCAGGTGTGTGGACCATTGTCGAAGTGGTGGATACACGCGTTCGCAACGGTCACGTGTACCTGGAGGTCTCGGAACGGGATACCAAGGGGGCCATCACTGCGAAAGCCAATGCCGTGATCTGGGCGACTACGGCCAATCGCATTCTTCCAGAGTTCCAGAACGCCACCGGTGCCCAACTGGCTCCGGGCATCAAGTTGATGGTGCGTGCACGTCCCGTCTTCAAGGCTCAGTACGGGTTTAGCCTGGAAGTGGATGCCATCGACTCTGAATACACCCTGGGTGACCTGGAAGCCCGCAAACGAGAAATTCGCGAGCGTCTCCAACAGGAAGGGCTCTTTGCCCTCAACCGCAATTTGCCCAGGCCCTGGGACTACACCCGTGTGCTGGTCATCGCCCCGGAGGGCGGCGCGGGTCTTGGGGACTTCCAGGCAGAGGCCAGTCGGCTGGAAAGTCATGGTGTTTGTCAATTCACGTATGCATTCAGCCTGTTCCAAGGGGATGGTGCCGCCCAGCAGATCCGGATGGCCATGCTGTCCGCCCTGGAACAAATCCGCCTGAACCACACCTGGTTGCCTGACGCAGTGGTCATCATTCGCGGCGGCGGCGCGGTCAACGATATGGCGTGGCTCAACGACTATGCCCTGGTACGCAGTGTTTGCGAACTCGCAATCCCTGTCCTTACTGGGATCGGCCATGAGCGCGACAACACGGTGCTCGATGAAGTCGCCAATATCCGATTCGACACGCCATCCAAAGTCATTGCCGGGATTGAGCAGGTGATTGTTCAGCGAGCCAGGGAGGCCCAGAGCATGTTTGACCAGACCCTGCGGCGATCACAGCGCATGCTGGAACAAGCCCGCAGAGCATCCACCCAAACCTACACCGCATTGGAGGCCGGAGCACGCCAGGCAATTGCCCACGGCAGACAGGCGTCTTCCGAGGTTTTTTCAGGGCTCAAGCTGGAGGCCGCCTACAGTGTTCGCAGTGCTTCCGACACCTCGCAGCGAGTCATGACAGAGGTGCGCCATTTCGCTTCGCAACAGCTCGGCATGGCCAGACGCGAGGTCCCCGCGTTGATGACAGAAATCCGCACGGAGTCCCGGCAGGCCCTGCGTTCGTCCAAATTGCAAAGCGAAGCCCAATGGAACTCCATTGCTCAAAGCACCTCGGCCAGTATCCGTACTGCGCGTGAGAGCGCAAGGCTGTTACTGGACGACACCGAAGCGGAATCGACCAGAACACTGCGCGACGCCAAAGAGCGAAGCCAGGGATTGCTGCGAGAGATCACCGGCCAAGGGCCAGAGAAGACGCTGCGCCGCGGTTTCGCCATTGTGCGCAATTCCAAAGGATTGCCTGTGACCAGTGCATTCTCCAACGAGAGCGAGGTTCAGATCCAATTCACGGACGGTCAGCGCGCCGCCAGATTGAAAGACCCACAACCATGAAACACACGACCTTCAAAGAAGCATACGGCACACTGCAACAGCATGCGCAAACACTGCGCGATCAGACGGAGCCCAATATTGATGACTTGCTAACCATCGTCACCGAGTCAGTTGCGGCCTACAAGGTCTGTCAGACCCGCATTGATGCAGTGGAAAAAGCCCTGGAAAAGGCGCTGGGCACTGCGCACCAGGCGGAAAACACTTCGGATGGAAACGGGTCCGGCCCTTCAGGTCCGTCAGCGGACCCCGACGAGCCCTTTTAAACAGCGCAATTGCTACTGAGAGTTCATCTGCGGCGAATTCAGTGTCGTCATTTGGCATGATCCATCGCGCATTCAGGATGCGCTTGAACCATCTTTAAGATCTCGTAGCGCACTCCGGCACATCCCGCACGCCACAACTTCCTTTCACTGAAATCCAATCACATGCAATCAGAAATCGACGCAAAAGCCTGGGACGCCTTGAAGCAACTGGGTGATGCCGCCCTTGAGATTGGCGGGATCCAGGCTGTGCTTCAGATGTTCGTCAGTGTCATTACGTCAGCGGAGCAGGTCGCACGTGAAAGCGAAGAAGCAGGCGATCGGGAGGAAATGGTCTCTGAGGCGATTTCTACCTGGCTGATCTCTACCTATGTTCCGACCATGCTGGAACAGTTTACGGAAACTGGTTCGGACGATTGATGCGTGAGTACCGGCTCTGGCATCAAGATACGCCAGAACCAGCAACTTCTATAAAATCAGCAAACCGCTCGCCGCAATGCAAGTCGGTTGCGGGTCTCAATCATTACAAAAGGTGCAAGATCTCATTGCTGGGGTCACGCGCTAACCTCTTCTGTTGGAACTGCCTCGGTGTATCAATCGAGGTATCGATATTAAGGACCCATCCGTGGCATTACCCTCCCAAACCCTCGCTGCCATCCAATCTGCCGGAGCCGCCATCTATGCGGCTGACACAGCTCTGAAAGAGGCGGTGCAGAGTTACGCTGAACAGGTCAAACTGGCAATGCTGGAGAACCCCTTTGACATGGGCAATGACAGTCTGTTTGATGACTGGAAGACCGTAGCCCGTCTGTCTCGGGCTGTTGGCCAGGTCGAAGCCGAGTTTCAGAAAATCTACAGTGCCGCATCAGATCTGTCGGCCGGGTCTGCTCTGTCCATATTGGCCATGCCGTCCCTGACTGCATCCCCGGAAAGCACCTCTGGTGACCTCGCATTGGTGCAGGAAGTGGACGCGACTGACGTTGTCATCAAACGCCGAACCAAGAAGCTGCGTTCAAAGGCGAAAGCAAAACCAGCGCAACCAAAGTCTCCAAGCGGCAACGCAGCCAAAGTATTGACCAAATTGCTGGATGTATTGAATCCCAACGACTTCGTAAAAATCAATCGATCAGCCATTGCTGCGGAAATCGGCCTTCCGAAGGGATCCATTGGCGCAACAATCACGAGATTGATTGACAGCGGCCATCTCATAGAGGGTACCTTTGGCCAATACAAATTGGGTGCGGGGACCGGCAGGTAGTCAACCATGCGCCTCACAAGGGCCATGCCATTTTGGGATAGGTCATGGCAGCGCAGTTTGGTGAGTGAACTCCGGCGCTCGTTTGGCCCCTTCATCCGTCAATTTGCCCAGCCATGAAAGGCGCTACCACTTCCGACGGCCCACACCATAGACTTTGATCCTATGCACCTATCTCTTCTGGGCGACTCGATCTTTGATAACCAAGCCTATGTACAACCGGGCTGTTCGGTCTTGGATCACCTCGGCAAGTACCTGCCACCGGCGTGGCGAACCAGCCTGGTTGCCAAGGATGGCAGCGTGGCATTGAATGTTCCGGATCAGATCAAGCGACTGCCGCTTTGTACGACCCATATTGCATTGAGCATTGGTGGCAATGATGCGCTGGAGGCAATCCCGGTGCTGGACAGCCCGAGCACTTCGATTCTTGCGTCTTTGCACGTCCTGCACGGTCTGCAATTCGCCTTTGAGCATACGTTTTCTCACTTGCTCAAGGATCTGAGGGGCTTGGGCAAACCACTACTCGTCTGCACAATATATGACAAGGTTCCTGGTCTGACAGCTGAGCTCAGAACTGCCTTGTCGTTATTCAATGACGTGATCACGCGCGAGGCCGCGGCACTGGGTGTTGCGGTGCTTGATTTGAGGACAATTCTTACGGACGAGGAAGACTATTCTTCTGCATCACCGATTGAGCCCTCCTCAGCAGGAGGCGACAAGTTGGCTAGTCGTCTTGCGGATTGCGTGCTCCATCATGACTTCTCATGTGGTTTCACCACTGTCTATCGGTAGAAAAGCCGAGGATCCATTCTGAATAGGCTAGGCACATGACCCCTCTTACTTGGGGAAGAACGCGACTACCTGCTTGCTTGGTCTTGCCCCTAGCGTTGGCATCGACACCATGTCTGGCGGTTGATAGCCTGCGAGAGCAGGAGATGCAGCAGTGTTTGCCTGGTGAGATTGCCACTTGGGGAGACAGCCTTGACAGGCCTGCTGTCAGCGGTTCCATGCTGTTCCTCTACAAACACATTGGAGCTCCATCGTGGTTTGACGAATCACGGGTGCTGGGCCATGTCCGACTCGCGGCACAGGCTTGGTCTGAATGCGGAGTCATTGCGAAAGTTGACCGGTTCTCACCCGGCACCCGTCTGCCGGACAACGGCGTACTGGTTCAATGGAGCGACGATGAAAGTAGGCATAACTTTGGGCTGGCAAACCTGGGAAACAAGACCCTCAATTTAGGGCCCGCGGCTTTTCAATTGCTCAAGGCACGCAATCCTGCAGCTGATTCGGCACAGACACTCCAAATGGTGATATCCCATGAAATGGGGCATCTGTTTGGTGTGATGTCGCATTCAAGGCGCTGTGTTGACGTGACGTCCTACTATGACAACGGCAAAGGAGAAAGCTGCTCCATACGGGGAGGAGGCGTCCGACCTGCTGGCGTGGAATACCGGGCAACGCTCCCGACCACTTGTGACATCCAGCGGTGCAAGGCGGCCAATACAGTGCGCTGACACTTTGCCGATCAGACAGGCCTCCCTCGGACGAGGCATGAGGTCTATTTCGAATTCCAGCCCAATACTTCCGGGGTTACTTCCTGTACCTGGTCTTACCCGTGGGGCGCTCGTGCAGGCTGCGGTTTTGTTTTCCGATTTCGCGGCCACGCCAAAGCATGAGGACGATACCGACACTCATCACAGGGACGTGGCTCTTGCTTCGGAGCTGCGCATGCTCCGAAAAAGTCCCCACAGTGCTTTGCGGCGCCATCCGACCTCTGCAATGAATAAGTGAACTGCATCAGTTATTCAACACCTGGAAAATGCGAGACAGTGCGGGCAGCGGGTTTCACAGATTGGGGGACTGACATTTCCCCCCCTTTTTTTGTCACTGCAATGCCGCGAGACTTGTTCTATCAACAACCCAATTTGGAGTCCCTTATGTCCAAAGCCCACAAGCCTGATCCGTACAACAGCTTCAAATGTGACGTCGAACGCCGTCGCGCCCTCAATGTTCGTGAATACCGCATCGCTGTCGTTTCCATCGCACTCGCCATCGCGCACTCATTTCAGGATTACAAGACGTTGTTTCTATGGCTAAGTACAACGATGCACTGAACGCCATGGCCAGGCTGATTCATATGGCGCTCGTCGAATGGCAAGAAGCTCTACACGAGGTGTCGTCGGGCAAGCGTGAGTGAAGCCGTCCGGATTCGGATACCAATTCAGTGAAGCGTTGGCCCGTAGACACCTTTGTCATGCGCGCGCATTTGCGCACAGCTTTCCACCCTCTTGGGCTGTTTGCGGCTGGGCATTCAGAAATCTCCGCAGGCGGAATCGGTTGATTTTGACTTTGCCCTCCACCTTGCCTCTCCTCAACCCCCGCTATGTCAGGGTCATCCAATTCAACGAAAACTCGCGTCCAGCTTTCGTTTCCAGCCGATTCTTGCGCTTCGCAACGGCGCTTAAACGCAACAAATTGAGGAACAGACTGTTCTCGCTCTCGAAGATTAACTGTTCCGGTCTCAGCCTCAGAAACACCACGACTTGAAAGAAAATCCGCAATCAAAGATAATATGAGTAATATTACTCAATACAATATATGAGATTCCATCGAGATCAGGTTCATACCCTCCGGGAACGCTTGCTGGAGCAACCCCGGTTCATCACGATTGTGGCCGGCCCCCGTCAAGTTGGCAAAACCACCTTGGTTCGCCAGGCACTGGAGACGTGTGGCAGTTCCTTCATCGCTGTTGATCAGCCCGGTGATCAGAATTCCCAGTTGGACGCGTCCTTCGCACCAACCACCAGCGACCTTGACATCTCATCGCGGGATTCCGCCTGGCTGGTCCGCAACTGGGAAGCGGCTCGACGCGCTTGCCAAGCGTTCAAGAACCACCGTCCTGAAACACCATTTGCTTTTGTGCTGGATGAGATTCAAAAGATCCCGCGCTGGTCGAACACGGTAAAAGGTCTATGGGACGCAGACCGAGCCAGTGGACTGCAAATGCACGTCGTTCTGCTGGGCAGCTCCCCATTGCTGATGCAAAAGGGCCTGACCGAAAGCTTGGCCGGACGGTACGAACTCATTCGCGCAGCCCACTGGTCGTACCTGGAGATGCATGAGGCATTTGACTTCACGCTGGACGAGTACATCTACTTCGGTGGCTATCCCGGCAGCGCCTCGCTCATTCGAGATGAGCAACGGTGGCGAAACTACGTGCAGGCTAGTCTGGTTCAACCCAGCATCGATACTGACATTCTGCAAATGACCCGGGTCGACAAGCCCGCCTTGCTCAAACAACTCTTTGAGCTGGGGGCCAGCTATTCCGGTCAGATACTTGCCTTGGGAAAGGTGAAAGGTCAATTGCAGGACGCAGGCAACGAGACAACCTTGGCTGGCTACTTGAACCTATTGGGGAATGCCGGATTGTTGACCGGATTGCAAAAGTACCACGTTGGTGCCGCGCGCAAACGGGCATCGGCACCGAAGTTCAACGTACTCAACACCGCGTTGATGTCCAGCGCCATGCCCTACACGTTTGCCGAAGCCAAGGCTGACCGCAGCCATTGGGGCCGCCTGGTTGAGAGCGCGATTGGCGCGCATTTGTGGAACACCGCCCAGTCAACTGAGGAAATCGGGTACTGGCGGGAGAGCCCGCATGAAGTGGACTTTGTGATATCCGATGCCGTTCGCCTAGCAGCCATTGAAGTGAAATCGGGTGTTTCCACTGGTAGCCTGGCAGGACTGGAAGCATTCAAGGGGCACTATCCAAATTGCACGACCTTGCTGGTTGGTGCCAACGGCGTAGCTCTTACAGAATTCCTGTCGTACCCGTTGGCACATTGGCTGGCTTAGCTCCACGTGCGCCATGAAAGACAACTCCAATATCAAGACTGATCGCGTTCCACTTGAGCGCCTGGCCCGGGTATGCAAGGACGGTGAAAACCTGGAAGAGCCCGTGCCTTTGAGCCACTTCAGCGATACGCTAGGCTGGGTCCTTTTGGGAGACCCAGGAGCCGGGAAATCGGATGTATTCAAACACTTGGCCAGGGTCGAAGGCGGCCATTACACAACCGCCCGAGATTTTTTGGATCTAGGGGTGCCGACGGAGCACCGATCGCCGATCTTTATCGACGGGCTTGACGAGGTGTCAGCGGGGGATGCCTCTGGCTCTACCGCAGTCAGCCAGATTCGCAAGAAACTGAGCGAGCTCGGAACACCCAAATTCCGGATTTCTTGCCGCGAGGCCGATTGGAGAGGGAGAGCCGACAGTAATGCATTGCAGCGATTGGTCGGCGAAGACCATTTTCTGGAGCTCCACCTCGTGCCAATGGATGAAAACCAGATCACCACACTGATTGCATACTGGAGAAATACCGATAGAGCGGGCGCTCGAGACTTCATGCGAGAGGCCAAGAGCCATGACCTAGGGCAATTGCTGGATAGCCCCCAGTCGCTGCGCATGCTGCTCGAAGCGACCGAGGACGGCTGGCCTGCCAGCAAAGGCGAAACGTATGACCTGGCCTGCAAGAAGCTGTTGCGAGAATTCAATTCGGACCATATCGCGGCCCATCGAAACAGCGCCATTTCAGACGACAGACTACTTGATGCAGTCGGCTACTTGAGCGCAGTCTTTCTGCTTTCGGCGAGCACTGCCATCGCTTGGCAGCATGACCAGACACCGCGAGAGCGTGCTGTCATCTTGTCCGAATTGCTGACCGGCGGCGACGCACCGGACTTGACCACTTGTCAGCTGGCGACCCAGACCAGGCTATTCCGAAGTGATGGACGAGGCGACTTCGTCCCAGTGCACCGCACTGTGGCAGAGTACTGCGCAGCCCGCTACCTGGCTACACGCATCTATCAGGGACTCCCACCCAACCGTGTATTGGCACTCATGCTGGGACATGATGCCGGTGTAGTATCCGAACTACGCGGCCTGCATGCATGGCTGGCGGTCTGTGCGCAGAGCCATTTGCGTCAGGACCTTATTGAGCGTGATCCATTGGGGGTGGTTATCAGTGGAGACGTGCGTGCGTTTAGCCGTGCAGAAAAGCTCTCAGTCCTCAACGCTCTGCGCGACGAGGCCATCAGGGATATCCATTTTCGGCGAGGCAATTGGGCAACAAACCCATTTGGGGCTTTGGCAACCCAAAACATGGAGGCCGACTTCCTGGAATTGCTGCAATCGCCCGATCGCAGTTTGCCGCACCTCGCACTGATCGACTGTGTGCTGGATGCGCTGGTACACGGCCAATCCATGCCCAGTCTGGCCACAGCCTTGGGAGACGTTGTTCGTGACAACCGATTTTGGTCGGGATCACGTAAGACAGCGCTCTTCATTCTGGCTTCCTTTTCATCCGACCATGGCACATGGGATTCATTGCTGCGCATTTTGGGCGACGTGCATAGTGGTGCCATTGAAGATTTGGAGGATGAGCTTCTTGGGACTTTGCTCAAAGCCTTGTATCCCAATCACATTGCGCCGACAGCAATTTGGCACTACTTTCGCAAGCCGAAGTCCGATTCACTGTTCGGTGCCTATTGGAAGTTTTGGTACGACTTCGCCCGGGAGAAGACTCCCGACGCCAACATCCCCCTCTTGCTGGATGCGCTTGCAGATTCCGGTTATCAGCTTGCCAACACGCATGACACCCTACGCGCCCCACAAGTGATCGGGCAGTTAATCGTGCGCGGGGTTCATTTGTTTGGCCAAACCGTCGATGTCGAACGCCTTCATAAGTGGTTGATGCTCGGCCTGAGTCAACATTTCTATAGCCCCTTGGAGCTAGAGCACAAACAGTCCATCGCTCAATGGCTCAGTACTCATCCGGACAAATACAAGGACCTGTTTGAAAACAGCCTGCAGCGCCACGCCCTAAGTGGACAAAGTGTGCGGGTGTCACTTCTGGGAATCCGCGCTTCGCTCTACAACGCATCCGAACCTGCAGACGCCAATGATTGGCTAGTGTCGCTCGCCTCGAACATCCATGCCGAAGAACTCCGGCGTGAGTTGCTAAGGGATGCCAGTCAATTTGCACAGACACGATTCGGACCAAGTGCTGCGATTGAACTCCTGGAGCGATGGATGCAAACCCACCCAGAAGATCGGGCCTGGGTCGATTCGCAACTGCAGTGTCCGTATCCGCCGCCTGCACCACAGCAGGAATACATTGACCAGGAACTTAAATACAAACGGCATACAAGCGATGAGCAACTCCGGAAGTTGGCCTATTTCCGGGAGACCTTGCCAAGTTTCGAGCAAGGCCCGGCGCACCTGGGCACGTTAGCCAGGGTAGCAGATGTGTACCTCAATCTCTTCAAGGATTCCCACAAGGAGACACCACAGGAGCGACTTATTGAATTGCTTAATGGCGATCCAGAATGGGTACGGCTGGCCCTTCATGGAATCCGTCACTCAGTATTCCGTGCGGACGTACCAACTGCGGCTGACATCATCAAGCTCACCACTGAAGGACGTCGCTACAACCTGGCAATGCCCTGTCTGGCTGCCATGGCCCTGCGGTTCACGGAAGACCCAGAGTCCGCACTCAGTCTTCCATCAACAGTTCTGGAAGCTGTCGCCGCATTTCAGTTAACCAACCTGTTTGGAGATGTTCCGGATTGGTTCAAGCTCCTCTTGGAGCGCCATCCTGACCGCGTGTCCAGCGTGATCAGGGCACTCGTTGGTGCCCTGATTGCCGCAAAGAAGGAACATGTAGATGGTCTAAATGCGCTGGTCTATGACCTGACATTTTCCAGAATCGCCCAAGTCACGCTACCTTCACTGATCGACAACTTCCCACACAAGGCGAGCAAGCCGCAACTTCCAAGTTGCCGTATCCTGATTGCCGGGATGCTGATCCACCTGGCCCGTCCAACGCAACTGGCGCTCATCACTTCGAGGCTTTCCCGTTTGGGCATGGATGTTGGACAGCATGTCTACTGGCTTACTGCTGGATTGCTGATCGCCCCACAGGAGTACCTGGCGCAGGTGCAGTCATTCGTTGGCAAGAGTCAGCTGCGTGCGAGCCACCTCTATGCGCTTCTGAGCGATATGCGTACCGGACGAAGCCTTGCCTCTGAACAGGATGTCCCAACGACAACCTTCTTGGTCGAGCTGCTAGGCCCATTGGCGCAACCACACTGGTCGGGGCGTTCCAACGAGGCCTATTGGGTCACCACGTCTATGGAAATGGGACAGCATGTCGAGAAATTGATCTCGAGCCTCGCGAGCAATCCGGACACTTGTGCAACTACTGCGCTTGTCCGCTTGCGTGAAAACACCGCGCTGAACCAATGGCACGACAGCTTGGACAGGGCATTGGCCGACCAAAACATCACCCGACGCAAGGCGCTTTTCCAGCCAGTGTCCGCCAGAGAAGCGTGCCAGACACTTGCCAACCTGTCTCCGTCCAATGCGGCAGATCTTTGGGCGTTGACCGTAGACCACCTGGAAATCCTGGCACGGGAAATCCGAGATGGCAGTACCAACGACTACCGTCAATACTGGGCCGGCACTTCGCCCAAGGTGGAAGACGATTGCCGGGACGCGCTGCTATCTGATCTCAAAGGCAAGCTCAATCCCTTGAGCATCCAAGCGGAAGCGGAGGGGCGGTACGCAGATGCAAAGCGCGCCGATATCAAGGTTATGGCCGGCCGCTTCCACATTCCAGTGGAAATCAAACGCGAGTCGCACTCAGATCTCTGGAAAGCCATTCCCGAACAACTGATAGCCCGATACGGCCGCGAAGCTGCTTCTGATGGGTATGGTATCTACTTGGTCTTTTGGTTCTCGAAGGGCATCAAAGCAGGTCCCGTGGATGGAGGGCGAAAACCTAAATCGCCGCAAGAGCTAAGAACCAGGTTGGAGACAACCGTGCCGCACACGCTACGCCACAAGATTGCAGTGATCGTCGTTGATTGTTCCAAACCGCCATAGACCTGCCACTATTCAACCATTTGTCTCAACCAACGGCGAAGATCACCAACCCTGAACCGCTATGTCAGGTTGATAGAACGTATCCTAAACCCGCACCAGCATTCAGATTCCGGCCTATCAAGTCGCTTCGCAGTGGCCACTAAACGCAACAAAACCTGCAATGAAATAAGTAGAAGAACAAAACCTTTTGTCGGATGCGCGGTGGCTGTGATACCAGCATTGCTGGAATCGCTTGCACGCGAAAATGCTTCGTGATATATTTCTTGCAGTATCTGCGACTTGTCGCAGTTCGTCGCTCCCAGAATCTGGTAGAAGCGGCATGTCATAACACCCATGGCCTTAGGCTGTGAAACTTGGTTCATTGAACCAGTCAATGTATCGCTCTTTGCGATCTCAACGTGTCGATCTCTAGAGGCATAGCTTATTTGGCTGTGCACTTTCGGATCACAAGAATTCCTGATCGCCTTGCTTAGGACGATTAGGCACTTCTCACAAGTGTTGCTACTCATACACCCCCGACCAAAGGATCGCCTGATCTTTTGTGGCTGGGGGCTGTACTTGCTTCAGCGTTCCCACATATTTTCAAAATCAATACGACTGCGTCCATTGGACGCCGGTCTGACCTATCGGAGTCTCAAGCCGGCCTCTTAGTTGGCGTGAGGTTCTTACATGCAATGCCGTGTAGCTGATTAATTCACTCAGCGACAACTGCATCAAATCTTTGGGACTACGTCCCAACCCAAGCGACATCCAAGTCAGTGCCCCGCGGGCTGCACTGCAGGCGCCTTCGCGCTTTTATCTATCGCTCACCCTCGTTCACTCATTCAACTCAAAGGAGGACCTATGACAGATATCGAATCAACTTCAGATTCCCTGCACGCCAACGTGTATCGGAAGAGAAAGCGCATTTCAAAACTCGACAAGTTGTACTACTCGGTTGCCAGCCACCTGCTAGATAACGCGCGCGCCAAGAAGGCGGGCGTGAAGAAATTATCACTGGAAGGCATATGCAAAGAGCTTGATCGGAAGCACGGTGTGAAGGTCAACAAATCCACGCTTTCGAGATTCATCGGCCGTCACAACACACTGAAACTTTTATGAAAAGCAAACCTAAACATTCAAAGAAGCAACGCATCGCGAATGCCCTTATCGTAAAGAAAACAGCATTTGGAATTAGCAAAGAGCAAGCCAAGGACGAACACTTGGACGTGATCCGAAGCCTTAATACTGCCAACAAGTACAAGGCACACGTGCTGCGGTTCCTTGAGTTTCTGTCAGCGAATCGGTTGCCAGCTTCAGGGCCATTTCATATTGAGCACATGCAGGAATTCTTGTTTGTACTCGCTGAGGAAGAACACGATCAACGCTACATCGACTCCTCCAAGCGTGCGCTGGATGTAACGTTCAGTGTCAAGCTCAGTCGGGTCGAAAGTGAAGTTCCGATTATTCTGAAATCGCGTTCCTATTCGTTTGTAGAAGTGGATCGCGTTCTCAAATTTCAAACACCCAAGAATCGCTTCGCCACCGAGTTGTGCTTCGCCGCCGGGCTGCGAGCGCACGAAACACTAACGCTTCGACGCGGCGAAGAATTGGCTCCATCGCCCCACAGAACGTGGGATGAGGGCCGATTCTCCGCGCTCGAGGATTTCAGGCGCTATACCGTCGAAGGCAAAGGTGGTCTGTGCAGAAATGTCGCCATCCCAATAGCGCTCGCTGAGCGACTTGAGATGCGTCGACTTGCCGCACCGGTCAAATGCAAAGATCGGGGGATCTTCTATGAATCGGTTTACGACATCGGTGGTGGTCAAGCACTATCACAATCATTCATATCCGCGAGTAAAAAGGCTCTCGGTTTTTCAAACGGCTTCCATGGGCTACGGCACTCGTACGCCAAGAGACGTCTGGCCGATCTGATTGGTTTCGGACTTGATACCGAGGATGCGATGAAGATACTGAGCGAAGAATTGGGCCATTTTCGCGTCGAAATTGTGCTTGCCTACCTGAGGTGAAAACGATGGAAAGTAAGCAAGCACGCATTCCTTTCTTTCGCGCCAGACTTCAAAAGTCAGGACAAACATACTTCTATTTCGAAATCCCAGGTTCTGGAGGACGAGAAGAAGTCGCTCTTGGCAACGTCAAGCAGAGTGCCATCAAGAAGTGGCAAGCACTACTGTTTCAAAGCAGATTCGAGAGTCGGTCGGAGCCTAATGACCTACTGTTCTGCTTGGAGTTGTACAAGGAGATTTTTGTACCGCTGCTATCACCCTTGACGCAGCGGGAAAACCTTACTTCAATTGAAAAGCTGATGGCTTTCTTTAAATGCCAAGACTATGGTTGGGAAGATATCGAAAGCCCGGAGCTTTTGACGGCCTACAGTCAATGGCGAAACCCGAAATTCTCTTTGAGAATAAGGGGCGAGCTATCACTGCTGAAGAGGGTTAGACGTGAACTCGAAAAGTTGCGCGCACAAGTAACACTCAGTTCTTGAACAGGGTAACCGAGTGGCGCATCGACGGGGTCCCTCCATCAGCCTCCTGGCCTTGAGGCGCAAGGTAATTGATCCGACAGCCCAGACCCCAGTTTTGGGTGGCATCGGTTGCTACGGTGAGAAGTAACCTACGACTTAAGGATTTGATGATTAAGGTCCACGCCCCGATGGGTTCAAACGTTACAGGCCGATGAAACAACAAACCCTTGCCATGGCAGCCGACCAGACGTTTGAGAACTACCGCAAGCCTACCCGGCGTGATGAGTTTCTGAAGACCATGGAGGCCATTGTTCCATGGTCTGCATTGTGTGAAGTCATTGAACCCCACTACCCCAAGGCGGGCAACGGTCGCCCACCTATTGGTCTTGAGCGCATGCTGCGCATCCACTTCATCCAACACTGGTTCAACCTCGCTGACCTGGCCTGTGAGGAAGCGCTGTATGACAGCGCCAGTCTGCGCCGCTTCGTTGGCATTGATCTTGGCCGTGAGCCGGTGCCGGACTCCACAACGATCACCAAGTTTCGCAAGCTCCTCAATGACAACAAACTCGGTGAAGCACTGTTTGCCCAAGTCGGCAAGGAGCTGCAGGTGCGTGGCTTCAAGATCAATACCGGCACCATCGTGGATGCCACCATCATTGGAGCGCCCAGTTCTACCAAGAACGCAGACAAGGCACGCGACCCCGAGATGCACCAGACCCGCAAGGGCCAGCAGTGGTATTTCGGAATGAAACTTCACATCGGAGTGGATAGCCAAAGCGGACTGGCCCACAGTGCAGTGGTGACTGCGGCCAATATTCATGACAAGCATCCACTACCTGATCTGCTGCACGGCAACGAGCAGCGCGTCTACGGTGACTCGGCTTATGCCAGTCAAAAGGATCTGATTGCCAGCAAGGCACCCAGCGCCAAAGACTTTACCAACCAGCGTAGCCGATACGCCGGAATCGTTGATGAGGCAGTGCGTTCCAAGAACCGCAACAAGTCAAAAATTCGCTCGCGCGTCGAACATGTCTTTGGCGTCGTCAAGCGCCTCTGGGGATTTGGCAAGGTGCGTTATCGCGGTCTGCAAAAGAATGCCACACGAGCGTTCACCGCATTGGCACTCGCCAACATTTACCTCGGTCGTCAAAGGCTGATGGCACAGGTGCGTCCATGAGGCGAGAAACAAAGGCAAAGAGCCCTGAAACCAGACCCTTACGGTCGAAAAACGGCGTCAAACCGGCTGAAAATGAAAAACTGCATCTGCTTGCAACGGGCCCAGTGTTTTGACCCTACTTGTTCACCGTAGCCTTAAAGGATTTAATGGAGAGGTGGTTATTTCCACCGGCGCGAGCCGGCTCCATGGAGTGAGGAACCCAAGTACCCTTCATGACATTGATGAGACGCGGTCCAGCCTCGTTAGGCGCACGCAGGCGCGGCACAAACGGCACCACAGGCTTTTCTGTGCTGGATGGCTTGGCACTTGTCTTAAGTACCTGTTTCGAAATGTTCACTTCACTTATTCACAAAATGCGCTGATGGGCAATTCACTTCGATCGCCATATTCAATGCTGAAGAACTTTGGCCAGGAAGACTGGAGGAATGGGGGTCACCTTGCGATCGTCCCGCGTGATGAAGACGATACCTATCTTGCCAAGTGCGACCTCCCGATTGGATTCTTTTTCTGACATCCGAAACTGCAGATCAAATCCGTATTTGTTGAAGTCGGTAGTTGCCATTTCGATGCGCATGGTCTCCCCGTGAAAGCCTTCCGACTTGTACTGAGCAACGATGTCCCCCACCACAATGTTGGCACCTTCCACGCCTGACTCAAAGTAGCCCAAAGACTTGAAGAATCGCACTCGGGCTTCGGACACTAGAGTTAGCAGTTGGGCATTGTCAAGATGCCCTCCTTGGTTTACATGGCTGATGTAAATCTGAATATCGGAAACAAAGGGATATCGCTGGGCGGGTGTGTGCTGGATGCGTGGCATGAAAGTAGTTTTCGTAAAAGCCCATTCTGCCTTGACCGCCACCAGGGCGCTGCCACGTTCGGGTCAACCAGAACTTCTTTGTCACAACATGACCGCCCGATCCCTCCCTTTTCAAACCTCGTGGAGAAGTTGGTCACTGGGCGTAACCCCGGACACGCCAACCATTTCAAGAAGCGGCGATCTCCGCATCCCGTGCCCGTACAACGGCGCTGACCGCGTAGTCGATGTCGGCCTCGCAAGTTCTGTGATTCACAATGGCCGCGCGAATCACGATGCGATCATTGAGTTTTGTCGTCGAGAACACAGCGTCGCCATTCAATTGCAGTTGTTGGATGATCTTCGCATTCAAAGCATCCTGCTTCGCACCCTCCCAATCCTCGGGTGCCGCACTGAAGCAACACACATTCAACCGCACAGGAGCAGATAGTCTGAGACCCGCAGTACTTTCCACGCATTGCTCCATGAGAGCAGCCAGTTGGCAATTGCGGGTGATGGCTAACCCGAGCGCATCACTCCCATAAGCGCGTAGAGCAGACCACACTTTCAAAGCCCGAAAGCCGCGGGAGAGGTCAATCCCATAGTCGCAGTACCACGGATCTCCACCACCCAGGCCCTGCTCCTGGACAGCGAGATAGGCCGGACGCGCGGCAAACGCTTGGCGATGGATCTTCTCGTCACGTATGAGGACAGCACCGCAGTCGTACTGCACATACATCCATTTGTGGAAATCAAAAGCCAGCGAATCGGCTCGGTCAATCCCTCGTGCCAAATCGGACCATGGTGCCTGCGCCAGGCATGCCCACGCTCCGAAGGCTCCGTCCACGTGCAGCCAGATCTGCTCCGTGGCACAGTAGTCAGCGAGCCCATCAATGTTGTCATAGAGCCCCTGATCGACCGAACCTGCCGTCCCCACCACACAGAACGGCAGAATTCCGGCGGCACGATCGGCGGCCACGGCTTGGGACAGCAATGCCAGGTCGAGGCTCCCATTGGCGTCAGTGCCAATGGTCCGCAGGGCTGCTGACCCGATGCCCAGCAACTCCAGCGCCTTACTGGTGGCGTTGTGCACGCCCTTGGCTGCATACGCTGCCAGCGGGGTGGCGCCTTGTATGCCGCTATATCGTGAACCGGAACCCAACGCCTTCAAGCGCGCCGCTGCCAGGGCGATGACAGTAGCTTGTGAGGTTCCGGTAACCAGCAGTCCACTGGATTCAGGGGGAAAACCGAAGCAGCGACGCGACCAATCAATAACCTCGCGTTCGACGTAGGCGGCGCCATGATCGCGCCCACCGCAATTGCTGTTCATGGTCGCTGCAATCATCTCGGCCAGCAGCCCGTTGGCCAGACCCGTTCCCTGCACCCAGCCGAAGAAGCGCGGGTGGGTGCTTCCGGTGGAAAAAGGGAGCACGTTGTGCGTGAGCTCTCCAACCAATGCTGCAGTGCCAATACCCTGGGTCGCTTCCCCCAACTTGAAGGCGGACCGATCCGCCTCACTCAATACGCGCCAGGGATGATCGCGCGCTTCGCTCAAATGATCGACGCAGGCATCCAACAGGCGATGCGCCTCGCTGCGAAAACTGGCCCAATCGTCAGGATCGAGCGGCGACGGAGTGAAGTTTCGCTGTGGTTCCTTGCCAGTTGTCATCGTACTTTTTGTCTTTCACTTGGGTTGAGGAAGCGTCCAATAGGCTACCGTCTGCAACATCACCGCGAAGGTAGCGGCGACAATTTGGGCCTCTTCTGCGCGGAAGAATACCGTGCCAACGGTTCATGCGGATTACCCTAGTCTGCCTATCCTCTGTGAGACATCATCCAGGTGAGTGCGCAATGCGTCTACGCACGGGCGAAAGGCATCACTGAACCGGGTGTCATTGCTCAAACGGGCTAGATACTGCCCCGCCAGCACGTGCGCAGTCCGCCAATTGTCACCATCAACAGACGAGTGAAGGTGTGCCGCCGGCACTGTGTCTCTCATCACACCCCCCGTAGTCGGACTGAACGCCATTGGCAGCATGTCATACGCAGGACTCAATGCGTACGGTCGACCCTGGTCACTCACAAACGACAGGTTTCCTGCGTGCATGTCGGTATTGCCAATCAGCGTCCCAAAGGCGTACAGCAATGCCGCACCAGCATGCGCCGGCGCCGTGATGACCTCTTGCTTTGCCAACTCGGACGTCACGACTGGCCACGGTGCGGTCGCGTTCCCCACGAACTCCCCGTCAAGTGAAGCCAATGACAGCAGGGCATGTCTTCCGTTTGGCCCAACCCTGTCGAACCGTTCCAGCTCCAAAAAGCGCTGAGGACCAATATCGATTACGTGGGACTGAGCAGCAGCGACGCCGCCCGCTTGCAGCGTCTCCAACGCCAGGTGCTCAGCCAACAGCAAGTCGCGCCACCGTTCGGTAATTTTGTTGTCATCTTGCGCTGTGAATTTGACCAGGACATGGCCCCTATCGGTGTAGGCACAGAACTTGGGTTGTTCGCCACCGGCTGATGACCAGGTTTCCCCGGAGGTCAGGGCTTCGGCTGCAAGGCGCGGGTAATCGCCGGTCCCAACGGCAGTGGGCAGGGGCGAGTTGACGAACCTGTCTCTGGCGAGTTCACCCAACAACAGGTTACCAACAGCGTCACCCCCGTTCGACAACAGGGCACGCAAAGCGTCAGTGTCACTCCAATGCCGCACATCGGGGGGGAGTCCTAACCCGGTGGCGTGTTGGCGCGCATATGCTCGCCCAAGGAAACCTTGTGGCCGCATGTCGGTTACCCACCATGGCAGTCCTTCATGGTAGACCGGCGCGCCAGTGAGCGGCACCATGACGAACCCATCGGATCGGACTGGGATGAGTTGCCCCAGATGTTGGATTTGACCTGCTGCATTGACGCAGTAAACCGGTATATCAGGAAGGCCCCGAAAATTGTCCCGCAGAGCATATCGGGTAGCCCGTGCTGCGCCCAATGTAACGATTTCTCCAGGCATGTCCCCCAACGCTCTTGCCAGGGTTGGCCGAGAGACGCCCAGGCCAGCACGCAATGATCCTGCAGGTACAGGTCCTGTAGCAAGTGCAGTGCGGATTTGGGTAGTGCGGTCAGACATGAAACACTATATGTTCCGATGTATGTAACGATTCTACTATAGACCCTAGTCCTTGTTTATATGCATGGCCTATCGACGCCCGGGGCCATGCCCCATTCGCCACCTCGCAGCACTAAGACCGAGCAAGACACGCGCGTTTCGGTCGCCGACCTTCTACGCTGCAAATGGCGCAAGTGTGCTCAATGAAAGTTGGGTTTGAACCCAGTCGAATCAATTAAAGATTGCGTTGAGTAAAAGCACGCCTATTCAAACATGCTTTCCATGACTAGCGTGGCCGGAACCTACGTGGTGCCCATGGTGCCGCGCTTCTCGGTGGAGCAGGTGTGCCCATAGGAGTCGTAGCGGGTCGATGCAAGCAGACGCTGGAAGGGGGAAAGTCAGAAACCCAACCTCTGCTTCTAGGTGGTTCAGAAATTCGAGGAGGCTTCAGTCGGCCACCAGTGTGCTCCAAAGCTGTTCAGTGGAAGAGCTCCACCTTCAGCAAGTTTCATACTTTCACGCCAGTGTCTATGCTGGCGCGGCATAAAAGTGCGGCCCCCCCCGACATGCCCGGTGCCGGGGACGCACAACCAGTTCACCTCAACTCAAGCCTTGACATTGACTGTAAAAGCACAGAAACTCGCGTTATTAGTCATTTGACTAGTAACTGCTGGAATCCTGCCCAATGCCCCGCCCCTCCAGAAATATTGACCAGGTTCTGCTGCAAAGTGGCCGCGCCCTGTACCCCCAGCTTGGCTGCGCCGGCTTATCCCTTCGCCTGCTGGCCGAGCATGCCCAGGTCAACGTGGGCATGTTCCACTACCACTTCCAGAGCAAGGACAACTTTCTGCGCGAACTGCTGGCGCAGATGTACGAGGAGATCTTTCAGCAACTCCAGCAAGAGGCCAACATCGCCGGCAACACGTTGCAGCGTTTGCGCCACGCGTTATGCCGGCTGGCGCGGCTGATGCGCGAGCACGGTGACTGGCTGGGCCGAGTGCTGGCCGACGCATCGCAGGGGGAGCCCGTGGCACTGGCCTTTTTGCAGGCCAATGGCGCACGCCACGTGGGCCTGCTGATAGGGCTCCTGGAGCAGGCGCAGCAAGAGGGCAGTCTGGTCCCGTCCATACCGCCGCTGCAGCGCCTCACGTTTTTGATGGGTTCCGTGGTTGCGCCCATGGTCATCGCGCCGCGGGCCATGGGCCTGGGCATCATGCCCCCACCGCTGGCGGCCGGCATACAAAGCGACGTGCTCAGCGACGATGGCATCGCCCAGCGTGTGGACTACGCCCTGTGGGCATTGACGCAGTACACACCCGACTCCAATCACCGCCCGCAGGCGCAGCCTGCAAAGGACTTACCCCATGCCTAGCGTCTCACTGTCATCCTTACCGCGGTGGGTGCTGTTGCTATTTGCCGCGCTAATGCTGCTGGCCCTAGACGCTTGCAGCGACAAGCCCGCCACCGGCTGGTCCGGCTACGCTGAAGGCGACTATGTCTACGTGGCCGCACCACTAGCCGGCAGGCTGGAGTCGCTGGCCGTACAGCCGGGACAGACCGTGGCCAAGGGTGCGCCACTGTTCACGCTGGACAGCGAATCCGAACGCGCCGCCCAGGCCGAAGCCACGGCCCGCGTAGACAGCGCCCGCGCCCATGCCGCCAACACCGACAAGGGCCGCCGCGCGGAAGAAATCTCCGTCACCCAGGCGCAATACGCCCAAGCACAGGCTGCCGCCTCACTGGCGCGCAACGAGCTGACCCGCCAGCAGCAACTGGTGGCCCAGGGTTTTGTCGCCAAGGCACGGGTGGAAGACGCCACAACGGTGTTGAACCAGGCCCAGGCCCGTGTCGCCGAATTGGGCGCGGCGTTGCAAGTGGCTAAGTTGCCGGCGCGTGTGGATGAGCGCAGTGCCGCACAGGCCAGCACGTCGGCCGCCGTGGCATCCCTACAGCAAACCCAATGGCGTACCGCGCAAAAGCAGCAGACCGCTCCTGCCGCCGCGCTGGTCGCCGAAACATTCTTCCGCACGGGAGAACTGGTGCCCGCGGGTCAGCCCGTGGTGTCGCTGTTGCCGCCCGCGAATTTGAAGGCGCGCTTTTTTGTGCCCGAGGTGCAGATCGCCACGCTGGCCGTCGGCCAGTTCGTGCAGCTGCTGTGTGATGGCTGCGGCACACCCATTGCTGCGCGCATCAGCCGCATTGCCACGCAGCCAGAATACACGCCGCCCGTCATCTACTCCAACGCGCAGCGCGCCAAGCTGGTGTTTATGGTCGAGGCCCGTGCCAATGCCGCCGATGCAGTGCGGCTGCGGCCGGGCCAGCCGCTGGATGTGCGCCCGGCATTGGCTTCAGCTGCGCCGCCTGCGCAATCGGTGCCGACCCCACCATCGTCCGCCGCGCGTCAGCCATGAGCGCCACCAGCGGCGCCACCCCACTGGCCATAGACGTCAAGGGCCTCTCCAAACACTATGGCGACCGCGCCGTGGTCGACAACGTGGATATTCGGGTCGGCACCGGCCGCATTTGCGGCTTTCTGGGCCCCAACGGCAGCGGCAAAACCACCAGCATTCGTATGTTGTGCGGCCTGTTGACGCCCGATGCCGGCAGTGGCACCTGCCTGGGGCTGGACATCATCACGCAGGCCCCAGCCATCAAGCGCCAGGTCGGCTACATGACACAAAAGTTTGGCCTGTACGACGACCTGTCCATCCGCGAGAACCTGGATTTCGTTGCCCGGCTGTTCGAGATGCCGAACCGCAAACAAGCGGTAGACGACGCGCTGGAGCAGCTCGGCCTGGCCACGCGCCAGAAGCAGTTGGCCGGGTCACTCTCCGGTGGCTGGAAGCAGCGTTTGGCACTGGCCGCCTGCATGATCCACCAGCCGCGCCTGTTGCTGTTGGACGAACCCACCGCCGGTGTGGACCCCAAGGCCCGGCGCGACTTCTGGGACCAGATCCACCGCCTGGCGGATGAGGGCATGACGGTACTGGTCTCCACCCACTACATGGACGAGGCCGAGCGCTGCCACGAGCTGGTCTATATCGCCTACGGCAAAGTGCTGGCCAAGGGCACTGCGCAAGAGATCGTTCAGCAGGCCGGAGCGACTGATCTGGAAGACGCCTTTGTGCGCCTGGTCAGCCAGGCCCAAGACAATTTCGCGTAAAGGAGCGGACCCATTCATGAACACTTCCCGCCGATTCAGCCTGGCACGCATGTGGGCCGTCTTCATCAAAGAATTCCAGCAGATGATGCGCGACCGCCTGACCTTTGCGATGGCGGTTGGCGTTCCGATTCTGCAACTGGTGCTGTTTGGTTACGCCATCAACACCGACCCCAAGGGCCTGCCCACGGCCATTGTCAGCACCGACAGTGGCCCGCTGTCGCGCAGCATCGTGGCCGCGCTGCAAAACACGGGCTATTACCGTGTGGACCATGTTGGCACCAGCGAGGCGCAGGGCGAAGCGCTGGTCGCGGCCGGCAAGGTGCAGTTTCTGGTCGTGATTCCGCCCGACTTCAGCAAACGCGTGGTGCGCGGCGAGCATCCGGCGATGCTGGTGTCGGTGGACGCGACTGACCCATCCGCATCCGGTAACGCCATTGCCGCGCTGAACGCCGTGGCCGGCCAGGCATTGCGCCATGATCTGCAGCAAGGCCCGCTGCGCAGTTTGCAGGCGGCGCCAGCGCCGTATGAGGTGCGCATCCACCGCCGCTACAACCCCGAGGGCCTGTCGCGCTACAACATTGTGCCGGGGCTGATCGGCACCATCCTGACCATGACCATGGTGATGCTGACCTCGCTGGCGATGACACGCGAGCGTGAACGCGGCACGATGGAAAATTTGCTGGCCACGCCGGTGCGCCCGAGCGAAGTCATGGTCGGCAAGATCCTGCCGTATGTGGTGATGGGTTACATCCAGTTGGGCGTGATTCTGGGCGCGGCATTTGCGCTGTTCCAGGTGCCGATGGAGGGCAGCTTTGTGCTGCTGATGGCGATGATCGGTGTCTTCATTGTGGCCAACCTGGCGGTCGGTTTTACGTTTTCAACCATTGCGCGCAACCAGTTGCAGGCCATGCAGATGACGTTCTTCTTCTTTTTGCCGTCCATGCTGCTGTCGGGTTTTATGTTCCCGTTTAAGGCCATGCCACAGTGGGCGCAGACGGTTGGCGAGGTACTGCCGCTGACACACTTTTTGCGCATCGTGCGCGGCATTTTGCTCAAGGGTAATTCGGCGCCGCAGTTGCTGGGCGAGCTGTGGCCCATGTTGGCGTTCATGACCCTGGTGAGCATTGTGGCGCTCAAGCGCTACCGGCAGACGCTAGACTGAAAGGCTTAAGCAAAATGCGCTTCTAGCCCACGTAGGTTATGCTTACTAAGCTATCAAATTGATAGTGTTTTGGCCGGGCAGACGTACAAACGGCCATCGGTGTTGACCGGGAGGTCGCCAGCGCCCCCCACGCTGTGCCGACTGGAGAAGTGTGCCGATCAACAAACGGCCTGGCGTTTGCATGCGGTACTGGTGGAGCAGTTCATCGCCAGCTTCAAGACGGCCCCCGAAGAGCTGGTGCTTGACTTCGATGCCACCGACAACCCCTTGCACGGCCAGCAGGAAGGACGCTTCTTCCATGGCTACTACGACTGTTACTGCTACTTGCCGCTGTACGTGTTCTGTGGCCAGCAGCTACTTGTCACTGGAGCCGTAAGCATGCCGCGACTGCAGTCATTCGAAATCCGGCCTGGGATGGCCCCAGGAGGTCCATAGCGGGTGCACGCGGCACCAGTCCGTGGTCGGGCCAGCAACGGTTACGGTCCTTCTATATCGTGGCCCTACTTGCAGCTGGACTTCACGAAGTCAGCCTAGAGCCGGTCCGTCATCCCTTAGCAGCTTTACGAAATAATGATCCATGCACACCGTGGCGCTTGCCTTGAACCGGTCAGCGCTGGTTGCCAGGGCCTGAATACGGTCAAATCTAAAGGTCCGATAGTCTTTGCGTATTTCGCACCAGGCCAGCAGTAGCCATTTCCCGAGCAGTCCAACTATACCCAGAGGCCAAACCGTGCGTTGCGTTGAATTGCCACTTTCGTCAGAATAAAGGACTTGCATTTTTAGCTGTTTTTCGCATGCCACTCGAATCAACTCATGGCGTTCGCGCAAGGCAAGGTCTTTCTCCAAAATGGGAATTCTGTAGAGGGGATGGTCGGCACGTTGCTGTAATAGCGGCGGCAGAACCGCGCGAACCTTCTGCTCCGCCCTTTGGGCGCACAAGGCCAATTGAGGGTCTGTAAAGGCCTGCACCATCTGACTGCCCACTAGCATAGCCAAGACTTCATCGGCCGAAAACATCAGCGGAGGAACATGACTTTGGTGGCGCAGAAGATAACCTACACCAGGGTCACCATCAATCATCACGCCTAAGCGGGCTAATCCTTCGATGTCTCGATAAACCGTACGCACCGAAACCCCAAGAGTCCGCGCCACCGCTTGTGCAGTAGTTGCTGTACGCCGCCCCTGCAGTAGGGTGACCAACTGGAACAGACGATCGGCTTTTTTCATCCTAGGATCGGCTCACTATCTGCAGATGCTGCATTTTTATGCTGTTGGGGTCAATCATGGCCATGAATTCACATTGTCCCAACTCCGTCATCATCTTGGCCGCCGCTGCGTGTGCGACCTCGGCAGAGTCCCACAAAACGACATCAAACCATGTACCCTCTTCGTTGCACGATACGGTGCGCGATTGAAAACCCGGCTGGTTTCGCACCCATGCGTTGACCGACTCACAGGCCGCCGCGAACGCTTCGGGCGTGCAGTTTGCAATGATCTTAAAAGTAACCAACTCCATTACCGGTTTGAGCATAGTATTCTCCAAAACTTTCTAAGTGCGCAGCACGATGATGCGCTGGAGAAAATGTAGTTTTCAACTGTGTCAGAACCTGTCAGTAGTCATTCACTGCACCTCAAGATTCATGAGTCCTACGGTACATCGCCTGCGAGACTTGCAAAACCTTGGCATTAAAACTGAGGAAATGCTGGCTCGTGTCGGCATCACAACGCCTGACCAACTCCGCAAAGCGGATCCCTTTGACGTCTATGTTCGACTCAAGAAATCTGCTCCTGGCACGTCCCTTTTGGCGCTGTATGCGCTGATCGGTGCGATAGACGGTCAGCATTGGCTTGAGGTTAAACGTGATCGGCGAACGGAGATTTTGGTTCGACTGGACGATATGGGTATTGCGCCAAAGTAGTTTCAAAAATATCAGGCTACACAGCGAGACTTGGCGTACTCGCACTGGATGTGAAGCGAAGTACGACTTGGTCTCCTCCGTGAGTGGAGTCAGGCTTCTATGCTTGGTCGCACAAAAGCAGCGCCCTACATCCCGGCCAGGGCGCAATCCGCAGCGACAAAGTCGCGGCACCCGGCCGCATCGCCCAAGGGAAACTGTGCCCCTATCGGCCGCCGTGGTCCCGGTACCAGGCGGCCGCTTGCCCGCGGCTGCCCAAATCGAGCTTGTTGAGGATGTTGCCCACGTGCCGTTTCACCGTGAATGGGCTGAGAGCGAACTCGCGCGCGATCAGCTTGTTGCTGTGACCGGCGGCCAGGCGCGACAGCACTTCCAACTCGCGGCTGGACAAGCCCGCAGCGGCGAAAGCGCCGGCAGGTGCTTCGTTGTCCCTGGCGGTTGCCGCCGCCAAGGGCAAGGGCGCCAGCAGCCCGTGCCGCGCCAGCTCCGAGCGTGCCGAAGGGCTGGCCAGGCGCAGCAAGCCCGGCTCTCCTTCGGCCGCGCAGCGCTGCAGCAGCGGCGTCAGGATCTCCTGCGCGTTCGGCCGCCCTTCCAGCGTGGCCGACAACGCGGCGCCGTGCAGCCGCGCCTCCGCGCCTTGGCCGAACAGGTCGGATGTGCCCTCGATCGCCAGCTGCCGGCGCCAGTGCGCGAGCGCAGCCATTGCGTCGCCGTGGCATTCGTCGACGATGGCCTGGATGCCGAACAGCGCATCGGGTCTGATCCAGCCGGCCAACGCGTCGCACTCCTTGAGCAGCCGGCTGCCCAGTTCCAGCGCCAATGGGGCGTGGCCGGACTGGTTGGCAAAGCGCGCGCCAAGGTACAGCAGCAGGCCGGTCGAGGCGCTGCGGTGCTGCCGGTCCTGCGCTTGCGAGGCGTGCTCCAGCATCGACCTCACGTGCTGATCCAGCGCTTCGCGCCTGTCATCCAGCGCGAGCAATTGAGCTTCCAGCAGACCGAGCTGAAAGCCGAGCGCCTCGGGCTCGTTGAGCCACAAGCACTCGCTGCGGGCCTCTGCACAAGCTGTCCATGCGCTGGCGACATCGCCGCCCCGCAACTGCAGCCAGCCTCGCAGCACCATCGCCATGCCGCGCAGAGCCGTCGGTGCATCGGGGCTGCGGCGCAGTGCGCCCTGCACCCATTGCAGCATCGGCGCGCGCGCGCCCGGTAGGCCGATGAACACGGGCAGCGGCTGGGCCTGTTGCCACAAGTACGGCGCCGCATCGTGAACCGCCAGGATGTCGACCGCCTCCGCAAAACTGGCGACCGCCGGCGCGGGCGAACCTTCGGCCAGCCGAGTCCAGCTCTCGGCCACAGCACGCCGCAGTTGGGCGGGGGCGGGCAGGTCAGGCGCGGCACTGGCTTGCAGGTGAGCCCGGGCCGAGCGGTTCTCGCCCAGGCCGGCCAGTGCCAGCGGAACGAGGCTGTCGGCTTCGGCGGCTTGGGCGCTGTCCCCGGCCTCGCGCCACAACGCTGCGGCCTGCCTCATCAGCGGGGGAATGCGCGCCCATTGCCAGCGCGACAGAGCCACCAGGCCGTCGACAAACAACAAGGCCGGCAGAGCCTCTTGCTGCGACGGCGGAAAGGCGCGCAGCAGTCGTTCCACTTCATCGGCTGCTCCGGTCAGCAGCGCATCGGGCGCAAAGGCCGCCAACGTGGCAGAGGCCGGCTTCCACACCTGCGCTCGCAGCAGAAGTTCTATCCGGCGCACCGGGTTGGCTTCGACCCGCGCTGCGCGCTGCAGCAGTTCTTGGCTGTTCAGCCCCGGCTCGGAGGCCAGGCGGCGCTGCAGCGCCTGTTTGAACAGGTCATGCAGACGCAGTGTGCGCTCCTCGGTGCCGACGTCCACCACGAACAGCGCGCGCCTCTCGATTTCGTCGAGCAGCGCAGCGGCGTCGGGCTCCTGGGTGATGGCCTGCGCCTGTGCAGCCGTCACCTGCGGCAGCAGAGATATCTGCAGCAGGAAACGGCGCAGCTTGTGCGGCAGCGTGTCGATGACTTCCGATGCGAAGAACTCGAACACCGGGCGGTCGATGTGTGCGGCGGAGAACGCGTCCCCCGAGCCTGCGGCAGCGAGCGCGAGGCGCGCACCGGCGGGCCAGCCCTGGGTGCGCAGCCACACCTGCTCGGCAGCAGCCGGCGCAAGCGATCCGCACAACTGCAGGGTCTCCCCGTGTGACAGCGCGAGCGCCGGCTCACGCCAGACCGTCAGCTCGCCCTGCGCGGCAACCCGCCCGAGCGAGAACGGTGGCGCGTTGCGCGAGGCGATGGCGATGCACCAGCCTGGAGTCAACCTTTCGACCAGTGCCGCGAAGAAGCGGATCAGGACTTCGTCTTCCACGCGATGCAGGTCGTCCAGCACCAGCACGCCGCTTGGCGTGTCGAGGGCGAGCAGGGTGTTCGCGAACAAGGCCGCAGCCGCGTGGACATCAGACGCCCCCGCGAGGCTCATTGGGTCGACACGCCAGGGCGGATCTAGCGGTTCGAGCGCCGTCGCCAGGCATTCGCAAACGCCGCGCAGCGTGTCGCCTTCGTCGAGACTGAGCCAGACACGCGCGCACGTGCTGGGCAGGCGCTCGACGGCGCGCGCGAGCAACAGGCTCTTGCCGAAGCCCGCTGCCGCGTGCAGCAACACGACGCGATGAGTCATCAGCCGCTCGACCAGCTCGGCCTCCAGGGCGGGGCGGGCGGCCATGGTGCCGGCCTTGGGATGCGGAGGCTGGATCTTGGCCTGAGCAAATGAGGGGCTCGGCGCTTGGGGACTCATGGGACCGTATTAGACCGCAAGTGGCGCCGAACCGGAATGGTCCCTATGGACCACGGTCGCCCGAGCGCAATGACCCGTTGGAGCGATGCGAACCCGCCATTCCCGGCGTACGCTTGCCGTGGTTTCAAACGTTTCAAAGGAGAACCAGGATGAACGTGATTCGAAGCAATGAAGGCCGGCGGGTGCAGGTGCTGGGTGACCAGGTGCACATCAAGGTGGGATCGGCGGCATCGCCGCATTGCATGGCGATCGTCGTGGTCGATGTGCCTCCCGGCAGCGGCACGCCCTGCGTCACCCACGCGAAGGAGGAGGAGGTCTACTACCTGCTCGAAGGCGAGCTGTTCATGCATACGCCCACCGAGCGCCATACGCTGCAGCCCGGCGACATGGTGCACCTGCCGCCGGGGACGCCTCACGGCTACCGAAACCCCGCGGACACCACCGCCCGCTTCCTGGCGTGGACCGTGGGGGGGCCGATGGACGAATTCTTCAACGCCATGTCCGAGCGCGTGCATGAACTGCCACGCGACCTGGACGCCATGCAGGAGGTGCTGCGGGCCTTCGGTGTGGCGCGGGTGGTGTAGCTGAAGAAAGCGCAGGCCTGCTCATGCTGACCGCCGCCTTGCTCTCCATCTGCACGCCCTCGGGCTCGGTGACTTTGGCCATGTGCCGCCACGTCCTATGACGCCGGAACGATGGCCGAGATCACCGCCCACATCAATCGGGTGCTCGCAGGTACCTGATCGGGGCGGTCGTGGGCGTTGTCGATCAGATGAAGCAGCACCTGGACCAACTGTTCTCGGTCCACATCATCCAGTGTCGGCACATAGCGCGCATAGAAGCGGCCGCCCATCTGCGCCCACTCGCCGATCGCATACAGACGGATTCCAAATGGCGAGCAGGATCGATAGGTGAGCCCCTTCGTTCGAGCGCCTTGCCGGCGTAACCCCCTCAACTCAAAAGGTTGGACCACTATCTCTGATCGGACTTCTCCATGAAACCGTTTTCGCTATTCGTCGGCGGTGTTGTCGCCGGACTCATCATTGTTGCCGGTGAGGCAGTCCTGAATTTGGTCGTTCTCGCTGACGAATGGGCCAATCTGTTCTCGCGCTTTTCCCTGCCTCAGCCAACCCGTCTCGTCTCAGCGCAGGGATTGCTTAAGCTGCTTCTCCTTGGCATCTTTTCTGTTTGGCTGGCGGCCACGCTTAAGTCCGCGTTTCCCAACCCCAGTCATGCGAGTGTCGTATCGGGCCTATGTGTTTGGTTTCTGGTGTGGGCCTGGGTACAGTGGGGAATGTTGCTTGCCGGCTACGTGACAACATACGTTGCTGTAAGTACCGTCGCATGGGGTTTTATCGAGTTGCCTCTTGCCGCATGGGCAGGCACAAGGGTGCAGTGGCGACTCAACGGAGGATTTCAGTGAAAAAGCTTTCGTGTGTTTTCGACAGGTGGCTCAACCCATCACTCCACCGGACCTGCGTACAAAATGCCGCGCAAGCCGGTGAATTCAGACTGTGAGGCTGTGCATGCCAACCTTCTCTATCTCTCGACAGATTGCAGCACCTACTGCGCTTGTATGGACGCGTGTAGCCGCCGTGGTGAATTGGCCTGACTGGTTGCCCACCGTTTCCCGAGTCGAACGATCCAACGCAAAGGAACTGGCAGTCGGAGCTAAGTTCAAGGTAGTCCAACCGAAGCTGCGGCCCGCCGTCTGGACTGTCACCGCCCTGAATCCCGGTCGCAACTTCATCTGGGTGTCTTCAAGCCCTGGGCTCAGGCTGTGGGCAAACCACACGGTTGAACAGGCGCCAGATGACGGATCCGTCATCAAACTCGAGTTGCGATTTTCCGGGGTCCTTGCCCCTCTGGTAGCCCTATTGGCTGGCGGCATCACCAGGCGCTATCTGGAAGCCGAGGCGGAGTCGCTGAAGCAGCATGCCGAGGCTGACGCACGAAGCGAGGCCTGACTCATGGCGCCCAGGCGCCAACCACCGGTAGTCGGTCAGTACATCCTCGCCGGCAAGCAATGTGAATCGATCCCCGCGCGCAAAGAGAAACCACGCGCGGGCCTTGCTGCAGATTGAGCCATTGCAGCGGTTGCTGCCCGCCGCGAGATCAAACTCATCTTCGCAACGAACCGACTGGCAGTGGCAACTGCCGTGATACCGCTGATCACTCATCGCTGCTCCAAACTGGTTGCATTTAAAGCTCATGCAGCCCACCGAAACTGGTTTTGAAACGCAACCGTTGTAAAGTTTCGCCATGAGACATGGATCAACGATCGGCTGGCCCCATCAGCGCTGCGCTCGGAAAAGTCGGGGACCGCTGGACGCTGCTTGTTTTGCGCGACTTGGTGTTCGCCGGGAAGAGGCACTTTCGCGAATTCCCAAAGTCTGACGGATAGAAAATTCAACCACATGAGGCCAAGTCTCGCTCCTCAAAACAGCGATGAACGGTGCGCTGGCTATGAGGCACGCAAATTCACCCCACAGCGAGTCTTGCTCGCCGTTTCATCCCCTCACCTCACCCACCTGCGCATCGCACTCATCCCACAGCGGCGGCCCGCGTGCCGGGGTGAAGTGTGGCGGCTCCGAATCCACCCAGATGTGCTCCAGTATTTGCCTGATGTCTGCGCTGTGGGAGATGAACGCACTCAGCCGCATCTGCCCACCGCACAGCGGGCACAGCAGCGGGAAAACCTCGTAGATGCGGGCGATCAGCACCGCCCACAGGTAGTGCGATGGTGAGCGTTTGGTTGGAACCGGCCCGGGCGGGATCGGTTGTGGCAGCACACCAGGCGAACCCTGGTTCGCGCCGGCTTGAGCTGAAAGCGCCACCGGCTCAATTGCCGAACCCGTCAGCGTGGGTGCCGACATCAACAAGCGCACTCCAGCCCACCGGCAGCAGACGGCTGCGCAATTCGGCGGCGCCGGGACGGTGCGAGCCTTCCTACGGCTTGGCGCCGCCCCATTGCTGAGAGACAACCAGGGTAAGGATGCCTGTTAATGGGCGCAGTTGCATAAACGCAACCCAGAGATTCAGGCAGCAGTCTGTTCGTAGCCTTCATGCCCCGCCGGCAGCGATGCGACGGCCGAAGACTGCGACTGGCTGATCGTGATGCGCAGGTATCGGACACGCCAACAGCTGGCATGGCGATGACGTGCATAGGGCAACTGTATCCGCAGTTTGTGGGGTCGTTGTGGATCCAATTGGCCTGTAGCCCCAGTCGGATGGGTGCATAAAGCTATCAATTCAGGAGCAATTGGATTTCTGTCCGTTCGGACTCGCCATCAGACTCGAACCAACCGCAACGAATACCCGATGAACCAGCTATAAAAGGCCGGGGTCGATCTGTCGCAACACACGATGGTGCATGAAATGCCACCCTCGGGTGGGGTTTCCTTAGGAGAGTGACGCGCTTATCGCCCGTCAAAGCGCCAGGTGATTTGAACGTCGATGTTTGTTTCGCCTGTTCCGCCCAGCGCTGTCTGGGTTGGAATCCTCAGTCGGGTCTTCTGCGTTCCGGACGGGGGCGCGTTCTGTAATTGCCGGGCAGCCCAGATCAGCGCATCCTGATTCAGACGGATTTCGCCATCGGCATCCAGTGTCGTTCGCGTGCCTTCTGTCCACACCGAGTGCCCCTTCACCTCCACCTCCGGTATGTACGCAAAGATGCGGTTCAGTCGGGTATCCAGCACGATCATTCCATTGCACAGGGTGCTTGCCTGCAAATCAGTCGCACGGTAGTCGGCGCGCGCACGCTTGGTGAATGGAACCAGGCCCTGCACATCCGCCAGTTTGCCCTGGGTATCCGATGCGATCTTGGCGTTGAACTCCCCCTTGCATTGCGATGTATTGGGTGTCGCGAAGGTCAGATATCGGCCTTCGTTGGCGCTGTTGTCGGGCGGTAGTGCACTCCAGGACGCGGTCTGTTGCCCCAGCGCCTGGGCGGCCTGCGACATGCAGCCAACATCGCCTTTGCAAGCGGCCATGGCGATGCGCGCGCGCTCCACCATGGCCGCTTGTGCGGCAGTATCTGGCGTGCGTGCCATGGCCTGATCGACCTGACGTTGCGTTGCCGCCGCATTGCCCGCAATGTCCAGCCGGTTGGTGTCTTCAGGGTCGCCCGAGGTGACCAGGGAGAACGCAGCATGCACTGATTCGTCGGTCGTGAAGGTGGAATAAGTGGCGCCCTTTTGCTGCCGCCCCTTGCCATCGATCTTGATGTCCAGGGTAAGGCGCCCCATCCGCTCTGCCGCTTGGGCAGGGGCGGATCCCATCGCCAATGCCATGGCGGCGCAAAGAAGCAATGCGTTGTTCTGCATTTCCAGTATGTCCCTCAAGGAGTAGGCGCCAATGGTTGTGGCACCAGGTTATGGATGGGGGGCTCTGATTTCAGGTAGGCCAGCATGGCGCGCAGGTCTTTGTCATTCAGTTGTCCGGCGGCTTGCCAGGGCATGGGCGGCAGAATCGGCCGGCCTGCGCCCAGGTGTTTGCCGCTGCGCATGGCGCTGATGAAGTTGCTGTCACTCCAGGCGCCCACGCCGGTCGCCTTGTCCGACGTCAGATTGGCTGCGAAGCTCACGCCCCAGGGCCCCCAGAATGCGGTGTTGGTGGCCGATCCACCCCACAGCCATGGACCCTTCGCGGCCGGTGCCGGTGGCAGGGCGGCATCCTGTGGATGGCCCGACAGGCCTCGGCTGAAATCTGGCTCCGGACCCTTGGCTCCCATCTTCAGCGGGGTGTGGCAGTCGGCGCAACCCATGGTTTTCACCAGGTAGCGGCCCCTGGCCACTGGGGCTGGCGCGCGTGCGGGGCGCGCGGTGTCTGCCGCGCCCCCAGGCGCCGATGCATTGTCTCCTACGGTCGCGGCCCTGGCATCCAACGTGATGACGGCGGTTAGCGCAATGGCGGACAGGGTCATGGCGCAATAGGCCAGTATTGCCTTGGTCACGGGCATGGGAGGTTCGTAGTGTTGGTGTGATTGCATGGTGGTCTCCTCTACTCGTTGCGACGGAAATCGACAAGTCCGGCGACTTGCGGCACGTTCAGGGCCAGGGCCAACATCGACCAACGGCCAGGACTGAGTTGTTGGTGAACCAGTTCAAGCGCTGATTCAAACGCTTCCTTGGGCGCATTTGCCTGCATGTCCATCATCACGTTCAAGAGTTGCTCCGGGGTTGTGGAGCGCGCAATCCAGTGCAGCCAAAGCATCATTTCCTTGGGGGCCAGGCTCGCCTTGATCTGCTGTTCCAGTGCCTGCAGTTCGGCGTCGGTGTAGGAATTCCAAAGCGCAGTGTTGTGCACCGTTTCCTCGCGGTGCATATGTTCGAAATTGTCTGCAACGACGAGGGCGAGATGGAGGTACAGTCGCTGTGCCAACGCACCTCTCTGCGCAGCCGTGCTGGCCCACAAATCGGCTACCTCATCGGACAGGGCGTCAATCGTCTGCTCGTGCTGCACATGCTCTTGGGCGATGCGTTGCGATGCTTCGGGTTGGCGGGCTTCCAGCGCGGTGTGTACGAACTTGTTCTCTTTTGCCAGGTGACTGCGCATCAGTCCCAGCAGAGACTCCACTTTGGAAAGCTGCAATCGCATTTCCTCGGCGTTCTCAACATCCAGACTGCCAACATGGGCCAGTGACTCCATCATGCACAGCCGCAGGGCCCTGTGGATGGTGCCGTAGATGTCGTAACGGTTGCCAGCGGGGGCACTCGTGTGGGGCGGGGGCGAGGGGTCTGAATGACGGGGCTCGGTTGCGGTATTCATGATGGCTTCTGCAAGTGGGTTGACGCCTTACCAGGGTGGCGAGGACGGGCTGTCAGTGTTCCCTTTCTGCGGCGCATGCACATCGCCCGCAGGAGCCAGTGCCCGAAATTTGAAGAGCCATGGCAAGAGCCATTGGCACTGGAACAAGGGTGTCAGCTGGGGTGATGGGCGCGCCACCATGCGGCGGCTTCGCCACGGGACACCACCCCCAATTTACCCAGCACGTTGGCCACGTGGCGTTTGACGGTGTGGGGGGAGAGGTCCAGCGCGCGGGCGATGAGCTTGTTGCTTTGGCCCGTGGCCAGCAGCACCAACACTTCGCGTTCACGGCCACTCAGGTCCGACGTGGCTGCCTCGCTGGCATCCGGCACTTGCGTGGGTCCGCCGGGAGCGGGTTGCCACTGGGCCAGTCGCGCCAGCAGCGCCTGGACGTCCGGCTCGGTCGCGAGGCTTGTAGGCACCAGCGCCAGCAGCTGCGACATCCGCTCCCGGGGTTCCACCAGCCAGGCACCAATGGTGTCATCGCGCCGCGCCTCGTCCAGCACGGGTGTGAAGGTTTGCCATGCCACCTCCAGCTGGCCGCACTGCTGGTGCAGCATGGCGAGATTGGTGCGCGGATCGCCCACAAAGGTGGGCAAGCGGTAGCGCGCGTGCAACTGCACTGCGCGTTCCATCGCGTCTCTTGCCAGATCGAGATTGCCCAGCAACATGTGCATCTGGCCGTACAGAAGGGCATCGGCCATCTTCACCACCGGCCACGCCATGGTGGCGGGCTGCGCCGTCATCTGTGCCACCAGCTCTGTCAATCGTTTGGCGTCCTGCAGGCACCACAGCACCCGGCCCAGTACCGACGTGTAGGTACGCTCCCAACTGGCCTTGAGGCTGCCCGCATGGGTGGCGTTCAAAATCTCCAGCATGGCTGCAGCCTCGGTGCGCGCCGCCGCGTTCTGGCCTTCGGCCAGGAAGTGAAACGCCTGCAAATGGTGCGTGCTCATCTGCATGGCAAAGGCCCCGGGCAAACGCTTTTGCAGTTCCTGTTGTGCAATCAATGCGCGCCGCGCCGTCTCACGGTTGCCCTGCCAGAATTCCGGCCAGGCACCCAGGGCCGCAATCGCAGATGCCCTGACGGATGACTCGCCCTGGCGAACCTGTTCGCATACGGTCTGTAGTTCGCGCAATGCGGGCATTGCGTTGGGGAGGCCGGTGAAATGCCCCGTGGACAGGTCAATCAGATCGGGGTAGATGGTCTCGGGCACCAATGCGGCATTGCGTACCGTGGTGTGCAACCATTGCACCGCATCCGCCAGCTCACCGCGTGCCAGCGCATTCCATGCATGGCAGCTGTCAAACGGAATTCGCGTGGACGTGGTCAGATTCACCTGATCCGCTTGCGCCAAAACCTCGCGGCATTCTTCCAGGGCACCCAGTCCATTCAGGCAAGCCGCAAGCAGGCCCAGGCATTGGACATAGTTGTCGTGTTGATGGCTTGCCAGGTAGCCATCACAGGCACGCCGCATATGGACGCGAACGGTGAGCCAGTCCCAATGTATCCATGCGCACAGTCCCAGCAGATGCGCAACCTCCGGCCGGTTGCGTTGCACGGAGTCCGGCAATTGCGCGACCCAGCGTTGCAGGGCGGCATAGCCGCCCTCCGCCAGCAGGCGTCTGGCGCACAGCATCATTTCTGCCAGCGCGTCGTCCCAGCATTGCGCTTTGAGCCAGTGCATCACGATTCGATTGGGAATGACTTCCGCCCGCGCTGCGCGCATGTGCAGCTCTGCCACTTGATCGGGTTTTTGCCGTGCCAGTTCTGCCCCGAGAAATTCCCGAAACAGGTCGTGAAGACGCAGTGTCAAGTCTTCCTCGTCCAACACGGTCAGGAATAGGTTGCGTCTGTACAGTTCCTCCAGCAGTTGCTGGGCGTCGTCGCCTGAGGTGACTGCATTGCAAAGCCCAGGATTCAACTCGGGCAGGACTGAACAGGACAGCATGAAGTCTTGCAGCCGAGGCGGCAAATCCGCCAGCACTTCGTGGGCGAAGAAATCGAACAGGTTGCGTCTGGCCAGGCGGTCCCCCGAGGGTGTAGACGCAAGCGCGGATCCACTGCGTGCCGCACTGGTCGATGCGTCAATCAGCAATGTCAAACCCGCTGCCCAACCGTCGGTACGACTTAGCGCATTGCGGACAAACTCGGGCGATGCTGAAGTCAGTCCTTTGGATTGCGCGAAAGCGAGGGTATCGGTTGCATTGAACTGGAGATCGGCCACCCGAATTTCGCCCAGTTCACCGCGGGCGCGCCAACGCGCCAAGGCCAGGGAGGGTTCCACCCGCGAGCCAATGCAGAACCCTACTTCGGGTGGCAATTGGTCGATCAGCAGATCCAGCATCTGCATCGCGCTGAAGTCATCAATGCGATGCAAGTCATCCACGATGATGAGCAAGCGTTCACCCTGGTAACTGCACAAGGTGTTGATCAGCATGGCCACACTCGCTCGTGTGCCCGGCCCCATGCCGTCTACCTGTGCTGCCATGACCTCGGGACTGATGTCCCACTCAAGCGTCACACCCTGCAAGGCTCCCAACAAGCCCTTGAAAAGACGGTTGGCGTCGTTGTCGTCTTCGTCAATGGACAACCAAACCGTCTCTGTAGTGGACGTGATACCCGCTGCATGCTGTCCCGAGAGCTGGGCCAGCAGCGTGCTTTTGCCAAACCCCGCGGGGGAACAGACCAAAGTGAGGCGGTGCTCCAATGCCATTGTCAGAGCATGTTTGCGCAACTCGGCGCGCTCTACCAGACCTTTGCGGATGCGGGGTGCGCGAAACTTGGTAGTCGGGGATACGGTCAAACCGGGCGCCGCTGGTTTCGGCGATGGCGTGCGGGGAACTCGGCCTGGGGTGGACATGCTTAGGCGGTGTGGGGCGATTTGTTGGCGGCATTATCGACTTGAATCCGGCGCGGCCGCACTGGCCCCAGGCCATCGACCACCATGGTGCTGCAGATAAGGCAGTATTCCAAAAGCACCCGGGAATGGCGTGGCCCATAGGAGCCATGCGAGGTTTGCCGAAGAGCCATGGCGTACAGCAAAGGGCAGAGGGCTTCGTCTGCCCGCCTTTCAGCCCCACACGTCTGCTTTCAAAGTTCTCTGTCGTTACAAATGCAAGAGCGCATGCTCCAGGAACGGAAAAATAAGTCCCCTGGCCTGCGCTGAGGGAGTAGATTTCGGAGCCATGAAGCAACAAACCCTTTCCATGGCCGCTGTCTGCAGCTTGATCAAGCTGCGATGACGACCTTGCATTTTGAAGGTCGTCATCCCATTCATGCAGGCATGCGGCCCAGTTTTTCTGCAGCTTCTTTCAACCCGGAAAATATGCTGTCCGAAACTCGTGATGGATAGCCTGCAGGCAATCTGGCCGCAACGGCGTCAATCACTTTCGGCGTCTGATCAATCAGGTCCACCAGGATCCGCTCCGATGCTGCCCCCAGTCCGTTGCGTGCGGCCATGTCGTTCCAGTGACGTCGCATCACATCGCGCATCTTCCAATGGGCACTGGTTGCCCGAACTGACATCGCCAGCTTGACTTTGAAGGGATTGATCTGGTTGGCACCCTTGCCCAGCATGGGATACGCAGAGAGCACGTCGTACAGAGGCGTCATTGCAAAGGCGCCTCGCTTTTGCAATGTAATACTGAAATTCTTTGCATGCCCATCCGGGGCACACAGCATCCAGAACAGGACCTGGGAACGGAAGAAGTTTTCTCGATCCTGCTGTCGCGCTTCTGAAGCCTCCAGCACTTTGAGTATTTGTGCGATACCGGGCCCACCGTCCGCCTCATACTTCAGCAGCGGAGAGACGCCCATTGCCTGGCACATGTCTTCCTGTGGCAACCGCAGTAGTGCTGTCTTATCGCGCGTCCAGCGCCGATCAAAGCGCTCAACGACCAGTACCTTGGTTTCACCGAACTCCTGGATCGCACAGTTCGCCACTGGCAGACCGTAGGCAGCCAGGATTTGCGCGCACAGCCATTCATTTTCAACGGAATCACGCAGATCCAATTGTTGATTACCGACCAAGCCTAGTGGAAGTTTCAAAATATGGGTCGTCGGGGTGGCTCCGGTCGGCCGCATCCAATAGCGTCCCATTTTCAGGAGCGCGGTCTTTTCTTGTGCCCCGGCAATGGAGATGCGAAAGTCGCGCTCTTCATCACGCAGCCCTAACTTGACTCCCGGACCAATAGCGGCGGCAATCTCTGCGGCAACGCCTGCTTCATTGAGGCGAGTCCCTTCAATGGCGAACGGGTCTCCTGGATCCTGCCCCTGAGGGACGATTTGAAGCGCGCCGACACAATCCCGGCCGATTTCACTGAGCAGGTCAAAAGCTTCGGTGCTCCCGGTCTTGAAGCGCAATGCCAAGCGCCGCAGGATGGGTTGGCTATCCGGCAGCAGGTTGGCAAAGTAGTTGCTCACCGCATCGCCCTGATGGGGGAGATTGCCTGGTTGAAACGGTAAGGACAGGGAAAGTGGTCGCCCCTCAGGGGCGTCGAACCACTCCTTGGCATAGGTCAATGTCTCCCGGGTGGCATGCCGGGACCATACTCCCACGTGCTGACCATTCATCCAGAGATCCAGATGTCGGGAATGTGATTGACGTCCCATGGGCTACCAATCCTGAGAGGGCCCGTAGGGCTTGGCGCCGCGTCTGGCTGACGCTGGCTTGTTTCTGGCCTCACGCTCATCCACTGATCCGCCATCTTTCTCGCGCAAAACCAATTCAACCCCCATCGCTGAGAGGGTGCGCAATAGTCGGCCAACACTGGCAGCCGACGGATTGCGCTCCAAAGCGGATGCGGCCTGCTGTGTCACGCCCTGGGCCTGTGCCAAGTCAGCCTGTGTCAGCCCCCGGGCCTTTCGGAAGCTCTTGATCAGCTGGGTCAACTGCTGGTCTGTGCGAACGGGGTAGTCAGCCATACATGCTTTGGATTGTTTTCTATATTTACCTATTATTGGTTGTTTTTGTGATTTACGCAATACAGGTTGTTTCTTGAGATTCCGGCAATGCGAGCCTTCACCCACCATTACACCTTCCTCAACAAGGTCGACTCGCTTCCTGCCTGTCAGTTGCGCGGCAAATGACAAAGGAACCCCGCCATGGAACGCCAGATGTGGACCTGTTTGCTCACTTATGATGCGACAAACAAGATTCGCAGGGGGAAAACATGGCTCGTAGAAACAAGACTAGTCCAGCCGAAGATCTGCTGGCTGTCGCGTCCAAATTGCCTTGGTGGCTGGCACTATTGATCGCAGTAGCCAGCTACTGGGCCCTGCACGCCTATGTGAAGCAGCCCGTTGGCCCAATGGCCACCCCTACCCAGGTTGCCAATGCCATGGCTCCCTTGATTTTCAAGGGCGTCGCTTCATTTGCACAGTACGCCCTGCCCTTGCTGTTCAGCGTGGCCGCTGTGGTTTCCTGGCTCCGACGAAACAAGGCATCCCCGTCCCGAAACGGTACCTTGTCCGAGAAGCCCGGCGCTGCAGGACTTGAGTCCGAACCAGCCTCTCCCAATTGCCCAGTCTGCCACAGCCTGATGGTATTGCGCCAGGCCAAGCGCGGCGTAAATGCAGGCAACGCTTTCTGGGGATGCGTCAATTACCCGCACTGCAAAGGCACCCGCCCTTCGATCTAATTAGCACCTGCTCCGACACCAATGGCTCAAGTCTGGGGTCCAACTGGGGCGGGCAAGCTGTTTACCGGCGCGCCGGACTGGGCTCTCACCCTCGACGATGACACATTCACCTTGCGGGTCGACGGCAAGCAGATGGGCGGCAGTGTCCTGTTGCTGGAAAACTCGTACGTCGTTCCAGGACTGCTCTGGGCCAACTTCAACGTACTAGGAGCCAACGGCCAACGGATGGTCTTGAGTGGTATCCGCAACCGGACTGGCCAGTCGCTGAAGCGCGCCATCGGGACTGCCATTGAGAGGATCCACTACCGACGCCGGATTGATCAGCTGCTGGCAAACTTCCAGGCGGCCATTGCGCCGGTAATGACCTGGGTGTCCACGTTGAAGCGGGATCTTGAGAGGCAGCTGCGCTCCAAGGGCTGGCTCACCCGGGACTTCATGCAACGGCAAATTGCGACCAAACCCCAAGGGCTGGGCGACTTTCTGGCCGTTCCCGAAGTCATCAGGCACATTGAAACCGAGTCCGCAGGAGTTCAAAGCGCGATCAAGCTGTGGAAGTTGGACCTGCACGAGTTAGCCGGCTCCGTGAATGAACAACATCTCGCTCGTCAGCTCAGCACATTCAAGTCCTTCTTCGACTCGGTAGAAAAGTCACCGCTGACACAAGAGCAGGCCAAGGCCGTGGTCTGTTTCGACAACCGATTACTCCTGGTTGCTTCCGCCGGATCCGGCAAGACCTCCACCATGGTGGCCAAAGCGGGGTACGCCCTGAAGAACGGATACTGCCAGCCCGAACGCATGCTGTTGCTGGCCTTCAATGCGGACGCTGCCAAGGAGCTGGGACAACGCATCCAGCAACGTCTTGGTCCGATGGGGATTGATGCCGACAAGGTGGTGGCCAAGACCTTCCACTCCTTTGGACTGGAGGTGATCGGGCAGGCCACGGGCAAACGCCCGTCCCTGGCCAAGTGGGTGGAAAACGGGCAGGACCTGGATTTCCTGGTCTCACTCGTCGACGACCTGAAAGACCGGGACGCCATCTTCAGGACCCAATGGGACCTGTTTCGCATCGTGTTGGGTCAGGATCTTCCCAAGTTTGGTCAGGAGATGCATGCGCCAGAAACCTGGGATCGAACCACCAAGAAGGAAGGCTTCTGGACCCTCAACAATGAGGTGGTCAAAAGCCGCGGTGAACAGCTGATTGCCAACTGGCTCTTCTACAACGGCGTGGCCTATGTGTATGAGGCACCGTATGAGATCGAGACCGCCAACGCCCAGTACCGACAGTACCAACCAGACTTCTACCTGCCAGACGCCAAGGCCTATCTGGAGCATTGGGCCCTGGACGACAAGGGGGAGCCGCCGCCTGAATTTGTAGGCTACAAGGAGGGGATGGCCTGGAAGCGGCAGATCCATGCGGACAGCGGCACCCGGCTCCTTGAAACCACCATGGCCGATCTGTGGTCCGGCCAGGCCTTTGTGTACCTGGAGACCGAGCTGCAAAAACTGGGCGTTTCCCTGGATCCCAATCCGGACCGACAGGCACCTGGCCGGCAGGCCATCGAGAATCCCCGGCTGGCCAGAACTTTCCGGTCTTTCATGACCCACGCCAAGAGCAACCGCCTCTCGGCAGATGAACTACGGAAGCGCTTGGATTTCGGAATGGCAGGTCATTTCCGGTTTCGGCATCAGATTTTTCTGACGCTGTACGAGAAGCTTGCGGCCGAATGGGAACGGCGTCTGGCGCTGGACAACTGCATTGACTTCGATGACATGCTCAATATGGCAACCGACCTGCTGGAACAGGGCCGATTCCAGAGTCCCTATGAGCTGGTGATGGTTGACGAGTTCCAGGATGCCAGCCAGGGCCGTGCCCGTCTGGTCGCCTGTCTTGTGAACAGTCCGGACAGGCAGCTCTTTGCGGTGGGTGATGATTGGCAGAGCATCAACCGCTTCGCCGGCGCCGACTTGGGCGTCATGACGGATTTTGAAAAGCGGTTTGGACGGGCCACCACGCTCAAGCTGGAAACGACGTTCAGGTGTCCCAAGTCGTTGTGTGACATCAGCAGTTCCTTTGTCCAGCGCAACCCCAGCCAGTTGCGCAAGACGGTCCGATCATCTCAGCCGCCAGTCGACCAGCCGGTGCGGATCGTGCGCGTTGAGGATGAGCGGCAAATTCAGTCCGCGGTCAGCCGATGCCTGGCGGACCTTGCCCAGGAAGCAGCCAATCAGGGCCGAAAACTCAAAGTCTTGGTGTTGGGGCGCTACCAGAAGGATCGCAACTACTTGCCACTTCACTACGACGATGTGCGCCTGGAGGTCACCTTCATCACCGTGCATGCATCCAAGGGCCTGGAGGCGGACCATGTCATCCTGCCACGGGTGACGTCAGAGATGCTGGGCTTTCCCAGCCGAGTGACGGATGATCCCGTCTTGCAGTTGGCGATGCCTGGATCCGAGGGGTTCGAGTTTGCCGAGGAGCGGCGCCTGTTCTACGTAGCATTGACCCGTGCGCGGTCGACGGTGACCATGGTCACCGTCGACCGCAAGGAATCGGCTTTTATCATGGAGTTGGTGAAAGCGCAGGGTATCGAGATTCGCAATATCGATGGAGAGATCGATACACGCGAGTTGTGCCCAGTGTGTTCACAAGGATTCATGGTGCGCAGAAATAGCCGGTATGGTCCCTTCCTGGGATGCAGTGGGTTTCCAAAATGCACCCACAAACGCAAACTCGATCCACAGGAACAAACCAAATCTGCGCGAGGTTGAAGTCTGTCCGTAGACTCCAGAAAGGAACCTAATGCAAAGTGGAGTACTCAGTTTCGTCGAAACCTACAAATTGACGGCAGCTCTGTAGTCACCGCAATGCACTCGAAGCGCCTACAGGACTGGACCAGGTACGGTCATTCGCCAATGACCGCTTTTGTATGCAGATTCATCCGGTCGAGTGTCAAAATTCCATGTGCTCAAGTCTTGGTCCACAGGATCATTCCTTTTCGAATCCAAAAATGGCATCTGCACATTTTCTGCTGATGAATAGACGGCGAAACCGTAGGTCGTTGCCAAAAGTCTTGATCCACCTCCCAGCGTGGACGGCGCTCGGGATTCAATGACAGCGATATCTGCACACCGCACCCGCCTGGGCAACTCAAGCATGCCCATTTCTTGACGCCGCCGTCTATCACCAGCCACAGTTCACCCGCAGGAATCTCAGTATTGCCCGGATGTCGAGCCACTCGTTTCACTAGAAGGTTGAAGTCCAGAAGGCCGAGGCGGCGTAACATCAATGCGAAAAGAAGCTTCATATAGTCAACCGATCACGCCAAGAAAGGGATTCACGTCACCACGGCCCCAGGTGGCCTCGGTTCCACAAACAGGGCAGGCAGAAACCGGACGGCAGGTCATGGCGCGGTCCTCCACACGGTCGAATCGGCGAATGCGGTTGTGCACCATGCCGCCTTGGCCACGGAAACATGTCAAACCCTGGATTAACTCATCCACCGCTGCGCAAGCAATGCTAGTGGTAAACGTAACCACTGCTGGTGCCGGGTCGCCTCCGCCCTCCACATACGCCTCAGCCTTGCGGCGTTCAAACTCCGCTGGATCGTTGCGCCGCAAACCTTCGGCTGCGGCACGCTGGGTGTTGACGACGCCAAGGCACATCAGGCACGGGTTCCCCGGTCTAATTGTCGTAATGCGGCCTGTCATGTCATAGTCCACACCGCTTTTGGCCGACCGCATGCGCAACCCCACGTCGATCAGCGGAATTCCGTAATAGTGGGCAAGGCGGTTCAGGGTGAGTCGACCTTGGTTGTCATCGGTACAGCCGAAAATCACGTCGCAAGACCGTAGAACGTCACGCAGCGATGGATCGCCCACCCACGCCCGCCGGGTGACTACGTGGTTGCCCAAGCCGCACGCCTTGATCTCGCGCGCGAGGATGTCCACTTTGGCCAGCTTCGCGGGCACATCGGCGGCGCGCGATCCGTGGACACGATTGAGATTGGTCGTGTCGATCGTGTCGTTGTCCATCAACGCCAGGTGGCCGACACCCAGCCGGGTCAGCAGGGAAACCACTGCACTGCCCGTACCACCGCAACCGATCACTCCGACGCGCAGCGCCCTCACGATGGGGTTGAATCCTTTGCCGAACAACGCTGCCTGCCGAGCCAGAAACTCCGTATCGTTACGCTCAGCGCCCGCGCGCCAGATCTTAATCTGGCTTCCAACAATGGAGATGGACGAAGCTTGCGTGGCCGCCTTGGCCGAAGTCCACAGGCGCCCCACGATTGCATCGTGCTGACCGAAGACCATGCTGGCAAGCCCCTGTGCGCCCTTGTTGAGAGTAGTGCGTGCCAGCTCAGCTTCGTTGCGATCGTCCTGGTCGGAGAAGAACGCATGCGTGCCAGGATGTGTGTGAACCAGTCCGGGTACGAGGTTGCGGTGCTGCGCTTGGCCCAGCAGTCGCATGAATCCATGCGTTGACCACGTCACATGCACGGAGGAAGACGACACCATCTCGTCGGATGTGATCGGTACCACTTCGTGAGAGATCAGGCGGATGCGCGGCTGGTTGGACCACGGGTCTGCCGCGATCTCGGCCTTGCCGAATAGCACATAGGCCGCTGCCTCAGAGCCGTTCTCCCGACGAAGCAGCGTACGGAGCGCCGCTTCATGGGATTCCAGCAAGATGATGTCCAGCGCTGCGGCCGACATCACTTGGCCTCCGCCAGTGCGTACTCAATGCGCTTGATCATCGTGTGCAAGCCATCGACACCCGGCCGCCAGTTTGTGTTGTGGCGAGACCAGCGCTGCCAGTTGCGGCTCATGAAGGCATGCGGCTGATCCGCACATGTCGGATAGCGGCCAGCGGTCACCAACGTCAACCAGGGGTCACAGAAGAACATGTCCGGCGCCACGTCGGGATAGCCGGGTGGCAGAATGACCAACACGTCGGCAGCGGGGTGGTTGAACTTACCCTGCTGCAGTTGCATCTGCTTCAGTACAACTCCCGTGTGCGTGCCGTCACCGACGACCTCAACGGTAAAGCCGTGGCTGTTCAGATAGCGCTGATCGGCTTCCGGCAAGGCAGCCAGTCCTTCCGTGGTGTCGCGGATCAGCGTGATGAAGCGCTCGATACCCGGCTTGCTAAGGTCGATCAAGTCGGCGTCACGGATGAGAACATCCTGGCCGCCGCCGCGCACTTCGAGGTAGACGTCATAGGTGTCAGGAGAGACGCCCGCCAACGCTTTCAAGATTTTGCCGCTGATCGAGGGCTTGCCCCATTCCATTTGGCGGTCGTCGATCGTGAACTTGAATGCGCGGTCCGTCTGAAAGATTACGAAGCGCTCTGCGCCGCGTACACGCAGATCGTAAGTCTCGTCCAGACGCAGATCCTCGAATTCGCCGGAGGGCAAGATTGCGTAGATGCTGTAGTCCGCCACAGGTCGAACTCCGGCAGCCTGGAGGATCTGGCGGCCGGTTGGGACCGGATCGTCCAGATCCAGGTTGCGATTGTTGAGCTGTTCATCCGCCACCACTATGCGATAGAGGTGTGCCAAGCGAAGGCTGCGGCCTTCGCGGATGGCGGCGCCTACATCTTCGAGGGGGATATGGCTGTGATCGCCAGGATTTTGAGTTTGCATTTGATTGACTTTCTGTCGGCCACCTGCGGGATTGCAGCTTTCTTGGCCTCCAGTAGGTCAATCGCGGCCAATTTCTGGACCGGAAAGCTGATTCAAACTTTTTTTATCGTGACCGCGCCGGCAGGAAGGTCGCCGCAGATGAAAAAGCTGGGGCAACGTGGGCAAGTACGTTCTTCTTCCTTCGCAGGAAATTCGCCGGCGTAAACGCGCTTCACGAACTCCTGGACTTTCTCACTGCGCGTCTTGAGCTTTCTTTCGGTGATTTCCATCGGCCGCGTTGTCTCGCTGGTCAAGTAAGTCACCTCGACCTGGGCCGATCCACCGTAGGCCTGCATAGCCGCGAGGTGGAGCAGGGTGTACTCGATGTCATCAAACGCGTTGGATCGTGCCTTCCCGGTCTTGACGCGCCGGACGACGATCTGCCCTTTGTCACCCTGGGCGACGCTGTCCGGTCGGACAAGAATTTCGCCTTCCGCCCACCCCAGCGAGATTGGAGTTGCAGGGGTCGGTACGCCGCGGCTACGAGTCTCGATGACGAAGTCCACCAGCCGCCGCGCGATGCGCCGGTAGTCTTCGGCATAGCCATGGTCGACGGACCCTTTTGCTTGCCATGCCTGGTCAAAGCGCGCGCCGAGTTCAGCCTCGCTCGGCGAGGTCATTGCATGCACGGTCTTCAGCCAATCGAATACGTCCCCGACAACGTTGTGCATCTTCATGAAGGCCGTCTCAGTACGGCGGCCTCCGAGTTTCATGACGTGGGTGTAGAGAAATCGACGTGGGCATCGTTCGAAAAGATTGAACTGACTGTCGGTCCAGACCGGCTTCTGCTCCCAAGCAATCTGCAGGGCTGACATCGGTCGCAACCCGGCAGGTCGCTGCGGCGGAGTTGGCGGTCGGATCAGATGGTGCAGGATGGATGGAATAAATTTCGAAAGACTGCGCGCTCTTCCATCGGTCTGAACTGACGATGCATAGATAAACAACCGATCACGCGCGCGGGACAGCGCCACGAAGAACAAGCATTCCTCCTCTTCATCGTGCCCGGCCTTCACCGCTTCCAAGCCGGTCAATCCGTCCGAGCCGTGAATGAGCCCGTCGGGTGGCACGCAGCGCGGTGTCATGTTGTTGCGCGGCAAACCCGAGGTCACCAAGCCGGGAATATGCACGGTGTGGAACTCAAGCCCCTTGCTGGCGTGGATCGTCATCAGGCGGACCGCATCGATGCCGTCGGCGGCCCCTGGCAAATGGCGCAATCCGCGATCCTCTGAAAGCAAGACGAGTCGGCGAATTCGATCAAGAAGACGCACGCAGGGTGCGCCGGCGCCGGAGGGTTGTTGACGGCAGAAGTTGAGAAACTGCCATAGCGCTAGGCCCTTCATCCCACTTTGCGCGTCGCCTGCCAAGTACAGCGACTTGGCGAGGCCGAGACGATCTATCACCCAGGTGGACAAGATGATCCAAGGATTGTCCGCCGGGCTTAACCCGTCGAAAAGCATGGCCGCACGGGTTAGTGCTGCCTTGCTCGCTATGGCGAGCTCCGGTGGCCAGTTTTTGGCAAGGCGCCACTCAAGAGCCCCAACTTTGCTTTCGCGTAGTCCCTCGATGATCTGTACGACATCTTGCAGCGGTAGTTTGTACGTTGACATCGTAGACACGCGCACCAGTCCGACGGCATAGGGGTCACCCAGCATTGAAAGCATGGCCAGGAGATCCTTGATCTCCGGCCTCTCGAACAAACTCCCGAGGTGAAGCACCGGAATTCCTCTGGCTTCGAGGCCCTCGGCAATTTCGCTCAGACGGGCGTTGGACGCGCAGAGCAATGCCTGCTCGCGAAATGCGGTTCCGGCTTCTCGCAGGTTCTTGATCGTGACAGCCACTGCGGAAATCTCGTCTTCCGTTGAGCCTACAACCCTGAATTCCGGCTTTGTGCCTGACACACCGCGGCTCGCCTTTAGGTGCAATGGCAGCGACTCGGTAGATGCTTTCATCGTGACGGAAAAAGCGGTAAAAGCGTCAATGACTTCTTGCCGTGAGCGATAGTTGACACCCAGTTGGGCGATCTGTGCGCAGGGGAAATCCAACGTGAACTGGGCCATGTTGGTGGCCGACGCACCACGGAAGCGGTATATGGATTGCCGTGCATCGCCGACGACCCAGAGGTTTCGCCCGTCACCCACGATGGCTTTGAGGAGGCGTACAGAAGAGCGGTTGACATCTTGGTACTCGTCCACCAGCACATGTTTGTGTCGCACCTGCAGGGCGTTCCTCACCTCGGCATCAGTTTCGACCAAGCGCACAGGTTGAGCAACAAGATCGCCGAAGTCGATTAATTGCTTCGCCGCCATCAGGCGCTCGTAGGTTTCGTAGACCAAGGCAACTTCCAAGCATTTCTCGGCGCTCTTCATCGCCTCTGCGTCGATACTGCAACTTTGTGCCATCGACTGCGCCAATGCCCGATAGCCAGCGGCATCGACCACTTCGTCCTTGGCGCGTGAAATCGCACTGAGTATGTCACTGAGATCGAGCGCGGGATCCCATAAGTTCCGATAGTGGCACAGGGATAGCCGCGGCAGCTCATCTTCCAGCAGCTCGATGCCTTCGGATCGATCGATGAGACGCGGGTTGGCGGGAAGTCCGAGCTTGTCGTGAAAGCGACGGACGATATCCAGGCCGAATGCGTGAAACGTACCAATCCACATCGCTGCAGCAGCTTGCGGGTTTCGTGCGGCGAGCCGCTCGCTCAACTCGTTCGCGGCCTTATTAGAGAACGTGAGAACAAGAATCGACATCGGGTCCACGCCCTCGGCCAGAAGGCTCTCGATTCGCTGCACTAGCGTTCGCGTCTTGCCCGTTCCTGGGCCAGCCTGCAACAGGAATGCCGTGTCGCGATGGTTAGCCGCTGCAATTTGGGTCGGGTCGGGGGTTGGTATGGGAACTGCCGCGGTAGGCTCCGCGATGACAGGTGACTCGGTCGGCAACAGCAGGGCATCCAGAAGCTGCTGCTGGACCACTTGCAAGGGCGCTCCAAGGCGTGTGGCAATGTCGACGGAAGAGAAGCCGCTGTCAATGTGATGACGCCGCGCCACTGAACGGGGCAGCAGGAGTTCGCGTGCGAACAGATCCATCCGGACCTCCCGGCGCTCCCTGGCGCCATAGTCGAGCACGCGCTCTACGCCGACCGGCGTATCCTCGACTGAGCGGTCTGGCTCGACTTCTTCCGTCACTACATTTTGAGTGTCACCTTCCAGGACGAAATGTCCAAGTTCGTGCGCTATCAGGAAGGCGCGGTCAAACGCTGAACCAATGTCTTCATACAGAATGCACCCAGCTTGGCTGTCGAGCACTGCGCGCCCGCCTTTTAGCGCGGAGTCCCCCTGCGCTAACGCGTAGACATCGAGATCTCGCCGAGCCGCTTCGCGGCTGACGAGTTCGAATAGGTTCCATGGATCATCACCTTCCTCGACCGCAGCGTGGTGGATGCGTTCCGCCTCACGCCGTGCGGCTTCGGTCGCATCCATGGTTAGTCTCGCAATGCCCGCAGAGCTTCTTTCTGGGCGGGCTTCAGTTGGGAGGTTTCGACGGCCTGTTCGAACGATATCTGAGCAGCCACCGCAGGCTTCACGTTTGATCGGAAACTCTGCCCCGACACAATAGAGGGCGGGCTGCCCAGATAAGCCGACACCGCATCAGCGGTTGCACCAAGTTCGGCAGCGAGTCGTTGGACCAACCGCCTGGGAATGGTGGCGGCGTCAATCGCCCGTTCGCGCACTCGAATCAAGAATAAATTGCTGATGTCCAACCTCTTGGCCATCGACTTAAACGCAGTAGGAGTCAACTGCCCAAAGGGGTTGGCAATTACACTGCTTTGTGCCGAACCCATCGCTGCTTGAAACTGTCGCCAAGCTTGCCCGACCACCTGATCAGACGAAACCTGTACATCTTCACCGGCACGGGAGGCATTCATCATCAGTTCAATTGAGCAGTCCACGAGGGCCTGCGTATGCTCCGGGTACTGACTCAGGTAATGCTCCAACGTTGCACTGTCATGCATGGGCTCCACGGAGAACGCAAGAAGAACTTCTTCTTCGTCGAGTCTAGGTTGTTCAGCGCTCATAGTTCTGCCTCCTTTTCAAGAAGGGCCTTAAGTGCTTTACAGGCACGATCACGACGGTTTCGAACCGTCCTTTCGTCGCACTGCAGAATGCGTGCAATTGTCATGACATCTTTTTCCTTCGCATCTATCGGAATTCCCTGCAGGAGGAGGCCGATGACCTGTTTTTGATCCTGGGGTAGAAGGTCAATCGCAGCGAAAAGCACTGACCGGAAAGCGGGATCGTCAATTTCTTGCGGGTCACCGCTCAAGAATGCCTCCAAGGCACCTTCGACTTCGGGCGAAACTTCCGGGCCATCAGACTCCTGAGAGCCCAAAGGGACAGTCGTAATGTCACCAACTATCGACTTGAACTTGCGCAACACGGACGTTCGAAGCGCCACCATTGCTTGGTCAAAGTGGATTTCGAAAAAATCCAGACGGTTCGATTGCGAAGTGCAATCTTTGGTGATCAGCACGACAAAGCGGCTAACAATCTCGTCACGGATATCGGTCGCGCTGCCGATACGAGAGTTCCAGATCGTTGAGCGGAGTGACTGCTCAACACGAGGCAGGAGGATCCCAAAAATCTTCTCGAACTGTCCCTGTTCGCCATCGATCCAGGCTCGTCGCAGAAAATGAAGCACGACCTCCGTCGGTACATACTCCGAATGCTTCCTTGAAGCGCGGGCGAACTGCGAAAGTCGTGATGCCACATCAACTGCCTCAAGCTTTTCAATCCACGACTCAATATTGGGTGGTCGCCGATAGGGCGTTCCGTCCCTCTGCTTGTGTTTCAGTGCTGTCGGCATTCCTTTCCTCCAGTATTCTTGTTTAATGGATCAGCGATAACTCTGGTCAAGTCACCGAATGCGGATCGGCAGCGACACTTGCGGCTGGATAGGCACTAGCGTCTTTGCGTAGGCGCGTAGTATCTCGTTGTAGAGATCAGCATGCTTGGGGGCTTCGACGGTGATGATGAGCGCGTAGCGAATCTTCTCCGCGCCATTCGCCTTGTGGCCGGCTTCGCGCGCGTTGTAGTGGATGTCGAAGACCGGGTTCTTGAGGGTGCTGCCGCGCATGTTCTTCGCGCTATGCAAGACTGTTTCCCATTTGCCCATGTCGGACCGCCGTTCCTCTTCAGTCGCGTACTTCTTCATGTCAAAGAAGCTCTTCGTGTCGGCGTTCGCCTTGCCGTCCTTGATCTTTTCGTCGCTGGGCCGGAAAACGACTTCCAGGCCTGCGCGCGTGTACGCGGCGGCGTCCTGCGGATCTGTCGGAGAGGCGTAGCAAAAAGTTGCCTTGAGGCAGATGTTGCCCGTCAGGCCCCCGGAGGGCAGTGGCAGCGAGGCGCGCAGGTATTTGCCCGGCTTCAACTCTCCTTGGTAAACGATACGGGCGACACCTTCAGGGCAGGTGATGACGCTCATCAAGTCCTCTGGCACCTTACCCCAGCCCACCTCAAGCTTGTCGTGCGTCGCAGTGTCAGCGGCGTGGACCAACAGCGCTTTGATCGCCAGCGGCGACAATTCAGCGCCCAGGATGGCGCGAATGCCGACTGCACTGCGCAGCAGATACGGTGACGCGAAGCTGGTACCCAACTGCGGCGAGAGTGTCGCCTTCTTGCCCGGTGACAGCACATGGAAATAGTTACCGGCATTGCCACCGAATGCCATCAGATCGGGCTTGATGACGCCAGGGCTGCGGCCGGGGCCCACGGCACTGTATGGCGCGCGCGCCCAGTTTGCTCCAGTGTCGTTGGCGGCACCGACGGCCAGCGCATTGACACAGTCCGAAGGCACCTGCACGCGGGCATTGCCGGAGGCGCGGTCCATCTGGCCGTTGTTACCGATGGCCACGGTCATCAAGGTGTCTCCATCGCTCAGCAGGTCGTCGATGACCGACGTCCAAGCATGTACGTCGGTGTCCTCAATCGGTAGGTCAGGACCGAGACTGAGGTTGATGAACTGGTATTGCCGTGAGAGCAGAACCTGTTCGACGAAGCCCAAGGTACGGTACAACTCCAGCGGGTCTTCCGTTTCGGCGTTTTTGTCGAGTACTCGCAGGTGATCGACGTAGGCAAATGGACGGGAAGCGGTACCATTCGGTTGAATGGGGCCGAACAGGAAAGCGGAGCTGACGGCCAACCCATGCTCCGGGCCTGTCGGATCATCTTGCGCGTCCTCGTCCAGGACGCGATATGAACGCAACCAGGGGCCGATCGAGTGTTGTTTGGGCAGGCCGCCGTCGAGGATGGCGACCTTGGGCTCTGAAGACAGAGGCTGTTCGGTCGGCAAGTTACAGCCGACAGTTACCTCGCCAGTTCGATGCACGGGCCGCATGCCGCGCAATTGGGGCACCGGACGGATGACGCGTACAAAGACGAATTCGGCAAGTCGTTCGATGTGGTCGTGCTCGCCTTCGACAGGCACGAACCACAGATTGCCCGCTGTAAAGCTCAAGTCACTGTGAACCTTGATATTGATCTCCTTGGCGTACTTCACGAAGGCTTGTTGGACGAACAGGCGGCTTTCCTCAGGTAGCAGGTGAATGCCGACCTCAAAAAAGCGATCCTTGGTGCTGCCGCAGTCGGCAATGCGCTCACTAGGCGTGAAAGCGGAAAACTGCTCGATGTGCGCTAGGTCCAGTGCTTCCTCGGACTCGGACTCGATCTCTTGAGTCCAGTCCTTGAGGTGGCGAAACGCCTGACGCTTGCCGGCGACGAATAATTCTGTCGTGGTGCATTCTTGAGGCCTTCCCTTCTTGGTCCAACCGCCAGGTGTTACCTTCACGGTTCGGCTACCGACCGACTCCAGCCCGACGGAGCGAAGCATCGCCGTTGGGAAAAACGACCGGGCGATATAGCTGGGGTTCATCGTCAGCCGTGCCACGCCGAAATCGCCAGGACAAGCGTGCTGCTGCAAGGCGTCGAGGGCCGTCGCGGTCGTCGAGAACTGTGGTGCCAGTCGCTGCACGGCCTGGGCGAAAGAGTAGACCTCAGCTTTGCCTGGCATGCGCTGCGGCCCTTTGATGTCGTTCGTCAGCAGTTCGCCACGCCCGATCAGAAAATTGGTTTGGCTCATGCGTCAGACTTCCCTTTCGATGTTCTCTTGGCTGCTACGGGCTGCTCGCTGGTGTACTTGCGGATCGTGTCGCGACTGACGCCTGTGATGTCGGAGATGGTGTGCTGCGACAGGCGGGTCTGCTTGGCTAGCAGGACAGCCAGATCGATGCGCCCTTGGCGATCCAAGACGAGCGCGCGCGATTTCACGAACTCCTCGATCAGGTCGGCGTCCGATGCCGTGCCCAAGGCAACAGCGCGTCGAAAACGCTGGAGATCCCGTTCGATGTCACTGAACGATTCGCCGTTGAACGCGAAGGTCAAGATATCGATCCAGCGGCCGAACAACGCATAGTCCGGTCCGAGAAAGCGCTTGATGGCCTGTTTGACGGCAGGCATTTCCGGTGCCTTGAAATTGATCACTAGGTCGAAGCGACGCCACAGTGCGGGGTCGATCAGTTCCGCGTGATTGGTGGCCGCCAGCAACAAGCCGGTTGCCGGCCACTCGTCGACTTCCTGTAGGATGACCGTGACCAAGCGCTTCAGTTCGCCGATGTCGCTATCGTCGCTGCGGCGTTTGGCAATGGCGTCAATCTCATCGAGAAGCAGCACGCAAGGGCTACGTTTGGCGAAATCGAGCGCAGAGCGCAGGTTACTGCCGCTACGACCCAACAGGCTGCTCATGACGGCTGTCAGGTCAAGAACATACAGCGGCACACCCAGTTGAGATGCCAGCCAACGTGCTGTCAGCGTTTTGCCTACACCGGGTGGGCCGACAAAGATGGCCGAACGCGTGGGGTTGAGTCCCATCGATGCCAAGCGCTCAGTCTGGCGGCGCTCCTGGATCAACTGAGTCAAGGATTCTTCAAGGTCGAGCGACAGCAAAGGTTGCTCCCGATCAGTATCGTCTTTAAAGACCTTCAGCAGCGACAACCTCGATTCGTCATCGACCGGCAGAGGTTGCGCTGGAGAGACAGGGGAGGCTACCTTGCGCATGGGAGCGCTCGCGCGAGGGGCTTTCGCGCGCAAGTACAAGTCCATCTGCTCGGCCAGCTCGGGATCGGTATTGCGGTACTTACGAACAAGCCGTGCGACGAACAGCCGCACATCCTCTGTCCTTTCTGCGAGCGCAAGCCGAATCAGCTGGGCTAAGTCTGATTGTGTTTCATTCATTTCGTCCAACATTTATGTAACATATTGATAAATAATAGTTTTCTAGAACAAGCAAATGGAATAGATTGATTCTCGCACGATTTCAATGAAAGAGGGGAAATTCGAAAATGTGGACCCGGCTAGGGAAGGATTTCGGGAAAAGCTGTGGAAGCCGGAGGCACTCAACTGCCAATGTCGCGCGCATTCCTGTTACCCGGCGAAGGATCGGAATCTGAGAACTGCAGTTCTTTGAGCTTGATCGGTCAGGAAACGCATCCGCTGCATTGCAGCTGTTCTCGACGTGGCTGCAGTCACTCCCACTGACGAATGTCTGCTTAAGGGCTTGGATTCAACCGGTCGATGCAACACCATAAATTCTGTTTGAACAGAAGGAGGGTTGCAAATGAAGCAAAGACGACGGATTTACTACTCGGATACTCAGAAGGCACTGATGTGGGAGCGCTGGAAGAAGGGCGAGTCCCTTCAGCAGATTGCACAGTTGTTTGATCGAGAACATGGGTCGGTCCGCGGCATCCTTTTGCAGACTGGTGGCATACCTCCGGCAAAGCGCTGTCGCTCTCAATTTGCTTTAAGTCTGGCTGAGCGGGAGGAGATCTCCCGAGGCTTAATGGCTGGGCAATCGATCCGTTCTATTGCCCAGCAGCTGGACCGAGCACCATCCACTGTCAGCCGCGAGATCAAGCGCAACGGTGGCCCCGGCAGCTACCGTGCCGCTCAGGCCGATGGAGCCGCATGGGACCGGGCCCATCGCCCTAAACTCTGCAAACTGGTTCGGAATCGAACCTTGGCCCGCGTCGTGGCAGCCAAGCTTCAATGCCAATGGGCACCACAGCAAATTGCAGGATGGCTCAAGCATATCGGAACAAAGCTTCCGAGAGGCGATCGATGACTTCCGCGTAGCGCCGACGCTACTTCGAAATCTCAAGGCTGCCCGAATGACCGAATTCTCGCAATTGGAGGTTGAGAAGTTGGCCGAGCCCGGCGAAGGAACGCTGCCCCAGCAGATCGACTTACTAGAGCGTTTGGGAGTAGTTGAGCGAATAGTTCGTAGTGGTGCCGACGAAATTCCGGTCGTAAAAATGAAACTGCCGCCCGTCTATGCACGGTTTTGGTAGTCAAACAGCGACGACAAGCACTTGTCATGACCTCAATCAACCTTGTCAGATCGACAGAACAATAGGCACCAGCCAAATCGGCTGCGGATTGCGGTTGTGATAGCATCCAACTGCACGACGCAGCACTCTCATCCGCCTTGGAAGGTAGCCCTCCGCGCTACAGCGTCTAAATTTCATTCCCCATGGGTCCCCCTGACGCCTTCGAACGATAGCGGATGCCGCTCAGGCAACAGGAGTAACCATGCGTGAACAATCAGATCCGGTAGGGAAAGTCCCTCCATCGCCTAGCCGTTTGAAACGAATCGCCGATACGCTGCGACTCGCTACCCCTTCCCTCACTAATTTGGCTGCACTGGATGTAGTGGCCCAACAAAAAGGCTGGCCCAGCTACAAGAGCTACCAGCGCGAATGGAAAAACAGCCGCACTCGCCCCTTATCAACTGCACTTCATCAATTTGAACTTACGCTGAAGGCACACTGGCGCGATAGACAGACGTCAAGCAGCGGTACAGAGATCGTCCACATGTCCCTTTCGGAACCGTGGTGGTCATTCTTGACCTTGGAGCAAAGACGATCTGTCACCGCGGTTTCTCGCTTCCGCATCAATGGAAGCGACCGCTCAACGCTAGTCTCATCGACACCTTTTGAGTCATCAACAGGCGCACTGCAAAATGCCGAGAAGGCGGCACGTGCATTGGCTTTCATTGATGTCCTCCGGGTACTACCAGCTTCCATGCGTGCAGCAAGTGACGGGCTGGGAATCAATTTTGCGACTTGGCGGCATCCGGCAATGGATCACGAGTTGATCTGGCTCGACCCTGAAAGTGGAACGTGTTTCCTGACCAACGAGCCGTATCACGACGCATTGATGAGAAAGTCTGATTTGCAACAGGAGTGGTTAGCGTCACGCGGCTTTAGCGTCGTCACGGTACCCTCCCATTCAATTCACTACCATCCAATCACCACGCTTCAATTCATCTCCAAGACGAGCAACAAGCAGGTTATCGAAAGACTGCGCGAGCGTTGTCACCGACTTCAAGAGGCATTTGCCACCATCACAACCATCTCTTGACGTCGCAAGGCATCAGGCGAAGCAATAGCGGCCTAGCAATGCTAGGCCGCTGTTTAGAAGATTCCGGTGAGCCAAAACTACTTCATGATGCCCATGTCCGCATGGAGTTGGACGCTGCATCAAGAGCTTTCAATAGTGCTCGAAGCGGCGGGCAGTCTGGATAGTGGCTAGCCAGAATCTGTTTGACTTGCCCCAAGTTGCCGATATGAAATTCACGCTCATCGATGGATAGTTTGCAAGGAGCAGATGACTTAGACCCGTGGTAGTAGAGATCGAAGAACTGTTCATTGGGCAATTCTTCATAGGTGTACTCACGCTGCACCCACTCATCAAGCTCGCCACGAACTCGGTCAACCCGGTTGTATACGCCCTTGCGGTTGTACGACACAGCAAGCACCGACTTCAACAGCTTGCCGACCTCCGTATGCGCTTCTATTGGCATCCTTCCTTTCGGACGGCGCTGTGGGCCGACAAAAGTCTGTACATAGCCAACTGTTCGGCGCGACCCACTAGCCTCTTTGCGAGGCTCCCCAGCTGCCGATTGATCGGCAACTGCTCGGTTATGTGCGATGGTTCCAGGGCTAAAGAAGAATGGTGTAGACGGCGCAGACTCTCCGTCCCAAGTTGCTTCAACAATAGTTGCTGGCAGTCGCTCCAACGCAGCAACGATAGGTGGCAAGGGGACACCCTTCTCGCGATCTGCGATCAGGTACAGGCGTGATCCACCATCCGGGTTGTACATGCCAGGCCAGGATGGCTTGGCAATTTCAAATCCGTGCTGCGCGGACCAGGTAGCGCGCTCAGCAGAATGGCTCAGTGCGGCGGCTTCGTAGGGTTTGTCTGCAAACAAGTAGCGCTTAGTATCTTGGTCGTACCAAACACTGCAGTGATCCCGACCAGGGACGGCATTGCGTGAACGGCCACCCGGGAAGGCACGGCTATGGCCCTTGGACGGCCGCAGCTTGGTCGCGTCCATGAACTGGAGCGTCCTTGCCGCTGCGCAGATATCCCGACGCGCTTGGGACTGGGAATGCGTCACATAGGGCGCCGCGAGATGGTCTGGACCTTCGGGTCGGAAATCGCAGAGCGCACGGTGATAGTCCAACTGTGTCCGAGTTACCAGTTCACTCCACAAGCTTCCAAGCCGGATGCTCAGCGTTTCGCGGCCACGGGTGTTCGATTCTTTGTCGTGCCAATAGACGGTGAGGTGGAGGCGGTGACCCTGACGGGCAGTTGGACGTTTGCCGCCCACTTTTAGGACGTTCTGCGCGTGCCTGAGGTTTTGGTAACCGGATTGCTGAGCGGCGAGCTCTAGCGCGGCCAAATGCTTTATTCCTCGTGTTGCCTTAATTGCTTTGGCCAGGCTTTTGATGCCGTCCAAGGTGGACGGACGAAGGGCTTCAATCGACATGAAAATGCTCCTGAGTTCATGACGAAACGTCACCCGTCTGCCGCTTCTCGAACCCGAACATGACATGCGGTGAGAAAGGGAGTGTCGGCAGTGCTGTCAACAGCTTTGCTATGACGGGTGGCAGGCTTCTGCCCGAAGCCTTTTTCAAATTGTCGCACATTGGGCTATTCGCCACGCAAGCCGTCTTCGCCGGCTCTGGGGTCAATCATGCTTGCATCGCTTGTGCGGCCGACAACTCTGGCCTACCCGTCTTCAGGTGGCATTACCCTGCAAGACGCTACCAGCGATCACGCCACCGCTTTGCGCCTCTTCATCCCCCTCACAGCCTTGATCTTCCTGGCCAGCTCCTGTGTCGAATAGATCGAAGTCGTATCAATACTGGCGTGGCCTGCTAGCTCACTGGCCACTTCAATAGGAACCCCATCCACCAGAGCCTGGCGCACAAAGGTATGCCGCATCCAGTGCGTACTGGCCTTCTCAAACCTCTGTTGGTCCAGTCCTGCAACTGACGCCGACTTGGCCGCCTGCCTAAAAAACCGCTTGAGCACCGCATAGATCCCCGCGGCCGATAGGGCCGACCCGGCCTGTTCGGTTTTGGCGGTAGTCACCAGTTCGCCCCCCTGCCCTCGCCTCCATTGCGGCACCGACGCATTGAGTGTTCGGATCAATGGCAGGTTGTCCTTGTCACCGGACTGCTTGTCTTCCTCCAGAAACTCCTTGCCATGTAAGGCTAGCAAATCCACCACCTCCGGATTGAGTGGAACTTCGCGGGTCTTGTTTCGTTTCCCAGTCACGGTCAATATCCAGGTTTCCGGCAGATCCGGCAAGGCTTCGAGGCGCAGATCCTTGTGCCGCGCCTTGGCCAGCTCGTCCAAACGGATGCCTGATGTGACCAGCAGCTCCAGGATGCATTTCAGGCGCAGCCGTTCCGGACCGATGCGCTGCTCATCCACGCAATGGAGGACATGGGCCCACTCCGCTTCGGTGAAGGAGCGACGGATATCCATCCGGGAGGCTGGCAGGTCAAAGCCCTTCATCAATGATCGCATCGGATTGGCCACCAGATACCCCGCATCGACCAGACCAGCAAACAGTGTTTGCAAAATCACCAGTGCCTGCTTCTGCGAGGCAGCGCTGGGCTGGCTCCTAAATGCCCGCCAGCCGGGATCGGTGCGTTTCAGTGGCCGGTGCTGGATCCAGGTGCTGGGTACGGCCTGCAGGAATTCCCGGTACTTCTGGCAATCGGGTGAGTTGACGCTGGACAGCGGCTTCTTGAGTTCCTGGGCACACCACAGCAAAAAGCGCTCGGTCTCTTTGCGGTAGCTGCGCTGGGTGGCCGGCTTTTCGTTGTAGCGGGCCAACCATGCACTCACCGCTTCCAGGTCGTTGGTGGCCCCCAAGGTATTGGCCATGTGGGAGCGGAAGTCCCCCTGCCCGCCAGCTAGGGCCGGTGTGTTCTGCATCCGATGGATGGCGCTGGCCACTAGGGTTCCGGCACCGAACTGGCGCACGGCCAGGGTGTCCTGACCCACAGATGGCAAGAGCGAAGCCACCCGCAACTCCTGCTTGGACTTGGGCTCATGGACGCTACCCGCTACCTGCAGGTTCAGATGGTCCTGTTCCAGCATCAGCCAGTGCAATACCTGTTTGGCCCGCTGGATTCCAAACCCCTTGATGCTGGAATACCAGCGGTGGCCATAGGCGTTGATGAAGCGCACCAGGTCACCCAGGGTGATGATCCCGACATTGCGCAGGCATTTGACGACCGGGCGGGCGAACCAGGATTCCAGCCGGTCGGTGGCCGTCGGTATGATCGAGAGGACGGTTTCCAGGTAGTTCAGCGCCCTCACCCGCTCCCCCACCGGATCCTTGAATTCGGCCGCGGCCTCGATGGCATCCACATTGTCCAGACCGAAGTGGGCCTTGTACTCAGCCAGCAACTCCGCCTCGGACCACCCTTCCGGATCCATGCCTTCGGACGCTATCCATTCGTCTAGGGTTGGAAGCGCTACGGCCTTGGGCGGTGCTGCATCACTGCGCAGCAGATCCAGCAGGTGGGTGATCTTGGAGTGGGACGGCAATGTGGCGTCATGCTGGCGCCCTGCCTCGATGATCCGCTTGAGTAAGGCTTCACGGCGGTTTTGCACATAGCGCAGGTCGGTGGTGGTTTCTGCCCAGGCCAGGTAACGGGCAAAGGACTCGGCCAGATCCAGGCCCAGAAGGCTGGAGCGCACAAAGGCGAAGTGGTGCACACCCAATGCACGGGCATCCTGGACGACCTGGGCTTTGGAGCCTTTGGGGCGGCCGGCTTTGCGCCGCGTCATTGATCCGCTATGGAACAACGGCGTGATCGACGATTCGATCTTGGCGTTTTCGGTCATTTCAGCAGCGTCTTCGCGATACGCATCTGTTCGTTGTCAAAAGCAGGGGCAAAGTCCTCGATGTCCCGCTCGGACATGCCGACTTCAGCCCGCTTTGCCACGGATTTCCAATCCTTGATGGCCTTGTGCACTTTGCCGAGTACCCGCTGGACGGCGGGGGCATCCAGCCGGAAATACCCTGCAGCCTGCACCACCGCTTCAATCGAGTCGACCGGTCCATAGTTCTCATCCAGCCAGAGCTTGAGTTCCTGGTCCTTGTCCGGAAAGGGATTGATGTCAAAGGCTGGGGCCAGGTTCCACTGTCCATGCTCGACGTGGAGGAACCCGTGGTTCTGCACATGGTCATCCACGTTGGTGATGAGCAGGTTGAAGGCCAGGCGACGCCACAACTCCTCCAGGTCTCGCTTGGGATCAACGCTGTTGGCAATGATCGTGTCTGCAATCTGCGTGTAGGCGTGATCGTCCTGCCTGGACGCCTGCATCATCGAACCGGCCGACAAGTACGGAATGCGCCCGCCGGGCACCCGGTCGAACCGCCGGATGAGTGCCACAGGAATGTCATCGGACATCACCACCCGGGATGCAGCGACGGTGATGCCCGCCTTTGCAGCCAGGTGAAGTGCCAGAACCTCCCCCCGGGTTACGCAGCGGTCATCCTTGACGCTGGGAAACTTGCCGATGGCCAGATGCCCGTCGTCATCGACCACCGTGCACTTGGGCCGCATGCCTCCGACTGACGTGCCTCTGCCGCGCAGGTAGCGCAGATCTGCCTCGGTTTCCTTATTCAGTTCCACCGCGCGCGATGCGGCCATCAGTTGTGCCAATTCCAGCAAAGGGGGTGTGCCGCGCTGATCTTCATCGACCGTTCGCAGAAAGGCACCCGTATCCGGATCCAACATCCGGATGGCGCCGATGCGACTGATGTCATCGACCCCCAGCAGGTAATCGATTTCACTGAGTTCGGCGGTTGGAACCTGGTTGCCTTTGGCCTGGGCTGATCTGCGGCGCTTGGCATGGTCGCGTGCAATGACCTTGCAACCCCACCCATCGGGTTCGGTGTCGGCAAAGGCGAAGTGGAAGATGGAGTCTTCTTTGGAGGGTGCCTTGCGAAACTGGTTGCCGGCAACCAAAGGCAGGTCGGGCGAAACCGCAAACCTGGCTTTGGCATTGCTCAGCCAGTCGGGGTCGTAGGCAAACGTCGAGTGCTCGCGGCGCCCGTCTTTGGCATAGGTCAGTGCGCCCAGTGGGATGGCACTCTGCCCCAACGCCACACCCACTGTTTTCTTGGTGGGGGCCATGGGTCAAAGCGCTCCTGACGAGACCGTGCGCTTCTTGTTGCGCACCCGTTGCGGCAACTGCTCGTTCATCAATGACAGACCGATTTCATCGGTGGCCGTATCCAGAAGACCGGTGATTTTGTTGAGCTCGCCCAGAACCAGGAACGCCTGCGCGATGACTCCAATAGAGATACGCGGGTCGCCTTTCTCCAGGCGGCGCAGTGTCGCCACAGAGGTTTGGATGCGCTCTGCCATGGACGCCTGGGTCAACATGCGGCGCCGGCGGGCCAGCGAAAGGTCGTGGCCCAGCTTTTCCAACGCACGTACAACAGGCATGGGCACTGAGGGCGCATCTTGCTTAGCGCTCTGGTATGAGCTTTTAACGATATTTGAAGATTGCATGTGAGCGGCTATTTACTCTGACACCACACGGCCATTATGGAGAGTGGCCTGATTGGAGTCAAGCATTTATCGTTTAATCACTTATGCATGATCTATTAAATACCTTAGGAGAACAAATTGTGAGCGTTTATTGACGTCAGCAATTGTTCTTGGGAGCGACGCGGTGCACGTGCCCCGGCCGGGGTCGTGTTTGCTTCAGGATTTGATCCGCCAACCCATTGCGCGGCACAGTTCTGTGGCGGCCTTCTTGGTCGGCACCGCGTCCATCCAGAACTCCGGGGAATCGAACACACGAATGGCCCAAACCCATTCTCCGTTTTCATTCGTACGTTCGACGATCACCTCCAACTTGGGCTCAAGCGCGTATCGGATCGCTTCGCGGTAGCTGACCGGGGAGTCCAACTTGAACGCCTGCGCCCATGGGGTCGCTTCAATCTGTTCGCGGTTCAATTCTGTCTCCCTTAATGTGAGTTCATTGAATTCAGTGAGTATTCCGGGCGACCGTGACCGGTCGTTCCAGTGGATCGTGACCGAAGATCCCGATATGTTGCGAACAGTGGATCAAGCGCTCCTGGATTTTCTGAGCTGGACGGATGGCCATCATGGTCAGCCACTTCGAAGCAAGTTTCTGGCAATGGTGTAACAGTGCAAGGCTACTGGCATGAATTCAATTTCCAGTTGTCCTAACTGCGCACGGCCAGAATACGTTCTTGTTGTAACCATCGGCATACGCGCAAGCTTGTGTTTACCTGCCAATTCAGCCAATCCACGCAAATCAGAAAGTGCCGTCGGTATTCGATCCGACCATTTGATCTCTACGGCAAACCTCGGTTTTTGCGTCTGTATGTCCAGTGAGACGATGTCCACCTCCAAGTCAGTCCGACCGGCTTTCCAGCGGGCGTAATGCAGAGATTTGCTCACCTGGGCACTGTGCAGCCATTGACTCCAGACGGCTGTCTCCGCCAGGTTGCCCATCGCCTCGTCGTCCGCCGTCACCATTCCAAACAGGGCCGCACGAATGGAGGGATTGGTCAAATAGACTTTGAAGGTACGCGCACGTTGCATGCGCATCGCATTGTCGTCAACGCGATGCACGCGGCGAATCAGGAAGGCAGCCTCCAGATATTCCAAATAGTCCGCCAACTTGGACTTGGCGATGCCAGAGTGCTTGCTCAGATCCTCAAGGCCAATTTCATTGCCGGTGTTAAAAGCCAGGACGTTGAAGAAACGGTTGAGTTCTTGGGTATCTCCGATCCCGTACAAGCTAGGCAGGTCCTTGAGCAAGACCTTGTCAACGATATCCTGTCTCAAAAAGCGCGAAGGATTTGCGCGCACCGCGGCGTTCATCACCGCTTCGGGAAATCCACCGTAGTTGAGGTAATTCACGAACTCCACATTCAGCTCGTGTATGTCCGGAGTCCTGTAGGTTGGCACGCGATCCACCGTCTCATTGTTTTCAATGATCAGGGACGCTTCACTGCCGGCAAACTGCAAGTACTCCGCAAAGGTCAATGGTGGCAGGATGAACTCCGTGAACCGCCCCGCGCCGGACTCCCTGCTCTTCATGCGCAACGCAGCGGCGGCCGAGCCGCTCGCAACAAAGCGGATCGAAGGGAAGGTATCCACCAGTGATTTGAGATGAACCTCCCATTCCTTGAGGTATTGAACCTCATCGAACAGGACCCACAGAGGGGTGCCTTTGGGGTGCAAATGCAAGTCGACAAACATCTGCACCAAGCTCTCCAGTGAACGCCCTGAATACAAGGGCGTGTCCAGGGACAGGAACAAGATTCGCGTGCCAATCTCGCCGTCACCCAGCAACTGGGACACCAAGTGCTTAATCATCACCGTCTTGCCGACACGGCGAGGTCCAATCAGCACCACTGCTCTGCGCACCGACCGTTCTGTGACCAATCGCGCAAATTGGGAAAAGTACGCTCGCCGCGGCCACCCGGCTTCCTCTGGATCGATCCCGCTGCCAGCCTTCCACCAGGGGTTGTCGGTATTGAGGCGACGCTGTACCTCATGCAGGGGAATTTCTAGTTTGGTAGCCATAAGAGGGATTGAAACAACTCAAGACGTCATTTTAAGCATTGAATTTAAGTCTTACTTAGACATTCGATGAAATTCACTTTAATTTCAATCACTTAGAACGTCGGCTCAGTCACGCTCACGCCCTTCACTGGCTTCGCTCACAGCCCTAGCCATCCAACTCGGCAGCATGGACCGCGCCGAACGCATCGCACTCCACTCCTCGGCAGCCATCTGCGCATGCAGGGTTTTCAACGCATTGGCCCCATGCTCCGGCCCCAACCAGGACAAGGCCCGGATGGCCCGGCCCGCCGGTCGCCGACCCAGAGCCAGCAGCCAGCGACTGGCATGCTGCAACTCCACGGCCCGGCTACCCAACTGCAAGGTCCGCGAGCGCCCGGAGGTCAGAAACACTTCCCGCACCGGCACTTGCGTCGTCAGTCCCAGTGCATTGGCCTCCGCCGCACCGCTGGCCACGATCACTTCGCCGCTGACTGACTCCATCGCCTGGACGACAGACTGCGTGTCCGGTGGGCGCACGCCAAAGCGGCTTTGAATCGGCAGCGCATACACACCACGCCCGACCCGCAGCAACTGCCCCTCCTTCACCAGGCGGGTCAGCGTCTGGTCGATGGCCGCACGGCTAGCCAGATGCAGGAACTCCTTGGGCGACAGCAAGCCGCCGTCAGGAAGGGCTTGCGCAGCGGACAGGATGGATTGGGCGAGTTGGCTCATGGCTGGGTGTGGCTGTCAGAAATATAGACTTGTTTCTGACAACCTGCAAGCCTCACGGAATTGAGGGCCTGCACCCGGTGTTCACTGGGCAAAATGCCGAAAAGACCTGGCACGTTCATTTGCCTAAAAGGCTACTTGGCCCATGGGCGCAAGTTGTTGATTTCCTTGAATTCTCAAAAAGTCAGGCTATTAATTAGGCCAAACCTTTTGGCGCAAAAAACTACCTGACGCATCACTT